>Ga0163144_10002739_pt1 | contig 40332 bp, 43 predicted proteins | sample OliLak19BULKMAT1_FD_123175 | JGI IMG/M metagenome (GOLD analysis project Ga0163144, IMG submission 123175) | Freshwater microbial mat bacterial communities from Lake Vanda, McMurdo Dry Valleys, Antarctica - Oligotrophic Lake LV.19.BULKMAT1 | ecosystem: Environmental > Aquatic > Freshwater >...
CGGCTGTCCGCTGCCGGCGTCTGCTCAAAGTGTCGCCGCAGTCTTCTTCACAATAAAACAGGACAGACGGATTGTTTTAACTTGCAGCTTGCTCTATAGTCAGGCCGTTTCGGGGCGCGGCTTGCCGTGCCCGGGGCAGACGTGCATCCTTACCTGTCACTTACCAAACGCGCAGGAGCTAACGAGTGAGCCTATCCAGGGAAAAACTGTTGCGGGCCTACCGCCAGATGAAAACCATTCGCGAGTTCGAGGAGCGCGCGCACGCGGAGATCATGAACGGACAAATCCCGGGCTTCACGCACCTGTATACCGGGCAGGAAGCCAACGCCGTCGGCGTCTGCGAACAACTCGATAACGCCGATACGATCATCTCCACGCACCGCGGCCATGGCCACTGCATTGCCAAAGGCGCGGACGTTATCGGCATGATGAAGGAACTGTTCGGTTCCTCCGAGGGACTGTGCAAGGGCAAGGGCGGCTCCATGCACGTGGCGGACATGGAGAAAGGTATTCTCGGTGCCAACGGCATCGTCGCGGGCGGCCCGCCGATCTCGGTGGGCGCGGCGCTGGCGGCGCGGATCCGCAAGAACGGCCGCGTGGCTGTGTCCTTCTCTGGTGATGGCTCGGTCAACCAGGGCACTTGCTTCGAGGCCATGAACCTTGCAGTTGTACTCAAGGTGCCGGCTATCTTCGTCATCGAGAACAACTACTACTCAGAGCATACTAACATCAGTTATGCGGTGGGCTGCGACGACCTGAAGGCGCGCACTGAGGGTTTTGGATTCCCGGTGTTTGTGGCGGACGGCGCTGACTTCTTTTCCGTCTACGAGGCAGCGGGCAAGGCCATCGGACACGCCCGCGGCGGCAACGGCCCTGCGGGTATGTTCCTCGAGACTGGCCGTTTTCACGGGCACTTCGTCGGCGATCCGCAGTATTACCGCGCCAAAGGAGAGTTGGAAGACCTCCGCCAGAATTCCTGCTGCCTGAAAAATTTCCGCGCGCGCATGGCCCAGAGCGGTGAGCTCACCGCACAGGAGCTGGACGATGTTGACGCCGAGGTCATGGCGCTGATCGAGCAGGCGGTCGCTGCCGCCAAAGCTGCGCCGCGGCCCACCGCAGAACAAGTCACCAGCGACGTCTACGTCAACTACACCGGCGCATAGGAGGTAAGTACCATGCCACAGAAAACCATGCGCGACGCCATCAACGAGGCGCTGCACCAGGCCATGGCCGAGGACGACTCGGTGTTCGTCATCGGCGAGGATGTGGCCGGCTGCCAGGGCAGCCCCAGTGGCAAGGTCGGGGAGGTCGGGGGCGTGTTCGGCGTCACGGCTGGTATCTACCAGCGCTTTGGCCCGGACCGTTGTATCGATACGCCGATTTCCGAATCCGCCATCGTCGGCGCGGCGGCCGGCGCAGCGCTGGTGGGAATGCGCCCGGTGGCGGAGATCATGTTCGCCGACTTCATCGGCGTGTGCATGGACCAGATCGTCAACCAGATGGGCAAGTTCCGTTACATGTTCGGCGGCAAGAGCAAGTGCCCGGCGGTGATACGCTTCGCCTGTGGCGGCGGCTTTTCCGCCGCCTCTCAGCACAGCCAGTCGATGTACCAGGTGATGACCGCATTTCCCGGTCTCAAGGTGGTGATCCCGTCCAACGCCTACGATGCGAAAGGGCTGCTGCTGCAAGCCATCCGGGACGACGACCCGGTGCTGTTTTTCGAACCCAAAGCCCTGTACCAGGCGGCCTGTGAGGTGCCGGATGAGATGTACACCATCCCCTTTGGCCAGGCAGCCTTCGTGCGCGAGGGCGATAACGTCACCGTGGTCGCCTTCGGCCAGATGGTGGGGCGCGCCGCTGCTGCCATCGACGCACTGGAGTCAGAGGGTATCAGTTGCGACCTCATCGATCCGCGCACCAGTTCCCCGCTGGATGAGGGCGCCATCCTCGAAAGCCTTGAGGCCACCGGCCGACTGGTCGTGGTGGACGAGTCGCCGCCGCGCTGCGGTTTGACCGCCGACATCGCTGGGCTTGCAGCGTCGAAAGGGTTTCACTCCCTCAAGGCACCGGTGCAACAAGTCTGCGCTCCCCACAGCCCGACACCGTTTTCGCCGGAACTGGAAGCAGCCTACCTGCCGGATGTGGCGAAGATCATCGCCGCCATCAAGGCGACCCTCGCCTAGCGACTGCGTTCAACCGCAAGAAGACCACAAGGACCCAATCGCAGCATGAGCAACATATATCCCATAGCCGTCCCGAAATGGGGCATCGAGATGGTCGAAGGCACCATCAACACCTGGCACTTCAAGGAAGGCGACAGCGTGCGCAAGGGCGACGAAGTGTTCGAGATGGAGTCGGACAAAATCGTCAATGTCTGGGATTGTCCGGTGGACGGTGTATTGCGGCGCATCCTCGCGCAGGAGGGCGACGCCCACCCGGTGGGTGCGTTGCTGGGCGTCATCGCCAGCGCTGAGGTGGACGATGTTGCCATCGACGCGTTCATTGCCGCCTTCGGTCAGACTGGCGGTGCGAAGCCTGCAGAAGAAGGCCCGGCTGCGTCGGCGTCCAGTCCTGGCGGGGCGGAGGACGTCAACACCCGCTCAAGTCCCTCGGTTCGCGCCCTGGCGCGCGAGTTGAGCGTGGACCTCGCCACGGTGACGGGCACCGGCCGTCGCGGCCGTATCACCGAGGAGGACGTCAAGGCTGCGGCCGGTGGCAGCGCCGCTCCCTCCGGCGTGGAGGTGATACCTCTGTCCGCCACACGCAAGACCATCGCCCGGCGCCTGACCGAGGCAAAACAGCAGATCCCGCATTTCTACCTCACGATTGACTACCGCCTCGATGGCCTGCTGGCGTATCGCAAGGCACTCAACGAAGGCAACGACCAAAAAGTGTCGGTCAACGATCTACTGGTATGGTGTATCGCCCAGGCGCTGATGAAGGAGCCGCGGGTCAACGTCAACCTCGTGGGTGACGACATACACCTGTTCCACTGCGCCAATATCGCCATTGCAATCGCTACCGATGATGGCCTGTACCCGGCGACGGTGTACGGCGCAGAGTCACTCTCGCCGCAGGAGATCGCGGCCAAGGTGGCGGAACTTGCGGCGCGGGCAAGCAGTGGTGCGCTGACGCGCGAGGATATCAGCGGTGGCACCTTCACTGTGTCCAACCTTGGCATGTACGGGGTGAAGAGTTTCACCGCCATCATCAATCCGCCCATGGGCGCCATTCTCGCCCTGGGTCGAGCACAGGAGGCGGTGGTGGTTGACAACGGCGCGCCGGCTGTCGCCACTGTGGTGAGCGCCACACTGTCCTGCGATCACCGCGTCATCGACGGCGCCGTCGGCGCGCAGTTCCTGCAGGTGCTGGGAGCGCAGATCGCCGCGTTGGGTTGATCCCGGCCACTGCGGTTTGATGGTTGTGTCGCGGTAGGTCGGTCCCGGGCAGAGCGAGCCTCATCGCTCAAAAAGCTCATTCGCTCCTGAGGCTCGCCCCGCCCGAGGCCTCGATCAGTGTGGAATTTCTCATTCAATTCTGGCTCGACCGTATTCGCGTCGCACGAGTAGGCAGTGGACAGCCGCAGCACTCCGCGGCGAATATCTTGGCCGTCTGAGCAAGCGGAGTGCTGCGGCTGTCCACTGCCGGTGCCTGCGTAACGCCACTCAAACACGGCGCCACTATGGCATCCTGAAGCAATCATTTTGGAAACAATCAGTCGCGGTAATAGTCCACACCAACGATGTCCTGCCAGCGATCGGCAAAGGACGTGTCGTCGGCGGTGCACAGCATGTCGATCCAGGGCTCATTGCCCACCCTGTCGCGCCCGGCGATGACTTCGTTGGCGTCCTTGCCTACCGGGTAGCGGAACTTCGGCTGCGGGGCACTGAGGGCCTCCTCGATAACTGCGGCGACGTCGCCGGGCAGGGCAGGTGTGCGCAGGCCGACCTCAAAGAACCGCATCAGCCGCGACAGATTCTTCGGGTATAGGGGTGGAGCCTCGGAGGGCGCGCCCTTCGTCCACATGGGGGTGGCCACACAACCGGGTTCGACGATCGATACATGGCACCCGAACTCCGACATCTCCTGCGCCAGGGCCTCACACAGGCCCTCCATCGCCCATTTGGAGGCGGAGTAGTGGGCGTGACAACCGGCGACATAGCGGCCGGCCAGTGAGCCCACCACAACGATGCGGCCGCTGCGCTGTTTGCGCATGACTGGCGTCACCGCCTGCAATACGCTGACATTGCCGAAGTAGTTGGTCTCAAAGATCTCTCGCACGACGTCCAGCGGCGTCTCCTCCACGGAGGAACCTGCGCCGATGCCGGCGTTGGCCACCAGGGCGTCCAGGCGACCGCTTTTCTGCAGGATCTCTTGTACCGCGGCGTCAATGGAGGCCGAATCCACAAGGTCCAGCCGGATGACCTTGACCGGCAGGTTTTGCGCCGCGATCTTTTCCCTGAGTTCGGTCGCGCCGGCGGGGTTGCGCACGGATGCGTACACCACGTGGCCCTTGCGCGCCATGTGCAGCGCGGTTTCCTGACCAATGCCGGTGCTGCTGCCGGTAACCAGAATTACGGACATGGGTTTCCTCTCTTGCTTTATGGGTGGATACGTTAAGGTTTTATTGCGGGTTGGTCGTCCGCGCTGCTGTCCTGGCGCTGCTTGAAGTCGATACGGTAGTCGCAGGTCACACAGCGCCGCATGCCGTCGCGCATGCTGTCGTTCTGCGCGCGCAGTTTGGCGAGTTCCCGGCGCAGTTGGTCGATCTCCTGACGCTGCTGCCACAGGCGCTTCTGTACCGCGAAAATCTCCAACAATTTTGCCATTGAGACAATCCGTACTGCTTACTCTATGTTTCCTAACTCGTTTGCCAACTCATTCTGACCGTACAGGATGTCTGCGGCAGGTGCGGGTCGAACTGCATCTTCAGGCCGCCACCGGCGCCATTGAATAGCGCCTCAAACGGACCCTTGCAAATATTGAGACAGCCCTCTTCGGGCAGCGCATTGGGGTTGGGCAGGCTGTCCTGCGCGGCGCAGGTGTGCCAGGCACAATCGGGAATCTCAATGACCGTCAGTCCGTTGCTCGGATCGAACTCAGTAATGGTGGCAGGACCCATCAGCCAGTGGGCAGGATTGAATGTGTCAAACAGGAAAGTGCTCCAGCGGCTGGGCTTGGATGGGCCGCTGTTCCCTGCAGGTTTGGTTTTCTTGTTTTTGTTTTTTTCTCCCATGCTGTTCATCATCTTGAGGAAGTCGCCGGAGGTCTCGTGCGAGAGTGCGACCGAGGTGCCTATAACGATTTCCTCATACTGCTTCTGGCTGTAATGCTTGCGCAGTTCCAGCAGCGCCCACTCCACCTCGCGCACAAAGTTGCCGTACCGCTTGCGCCATTTCTCGCGCGGGGAATTGAATGTGCGGATGACTTCCCGGCGGGATTTTATCGCGGTGTAGTCACGGTCTACCTGTGCCTTGTCGCCGGACAGGCGCAGGATAGGTACGAAAGTGTGGCTGACTATCGGCATCGCCTTTTTGACCAGCATGGTATTGGACATCCACATGTCGATCCACGCCTGCGGGCCCCAGTTATAATAGAAGCCGGATTTTCTCGGGGGCGTCACACGACCCGTACCCCGGTCGCTGGCGATAAGCGTGTGATCAGACATGGTGCACTCTCCTTTTGACACTAGTGATTGAAACGCACCGTGATGCCATAGACCGCCTCCGGTGCCACGACACCGGCGTAGCCACCGAGTACCGGGATATCGATACCAAAGGCATAGTACTCTTCATCCAGCAGGTTGCGGCCCCACAGTGCCGCTTCCCAGGTGTTGTCCTGGTTGGTCACGGTAAAACGCAGGTTGATCAGATTGACCGAGGGGTTTTCCAGAATCGGGTCGAGGTCCTGGTCGAGGAAGAAGCTGTCGATAAAGCTGTGCTCCAGGCGCACCGTGCCGATCAGGTCCGCCGTCAGCTCCCGCTCATACTGCACGAAGGAGCTGACCGTCCATTCCGGTGCGTTGTCGAGTGTTTCCCCGGCGAGGTCCTGGGTACACGTAGAAGTCGTCCCCGGTGAGCCACCCTGCGCGCCCTGTACGACGTAATACTCGTAGAAGGTCTGTGCAACGGTACACTGCCCGTTGTCAAATTCTTTATACTCGGCCTTGTTGTAACCTATAGCAGTGCCCACGACCACATCGAGGATGGGCACATACGTCAGTTCCAGTTCCGAGCCGTAGCTCTGCAATGAGCCGGCATTGGTCACGGTGATACTGGAGCCGTCGAAGGCCTGGGCCTGGAAGTCGTCGTAATTCACCAGGTAGAAGGTGCCGTTCAACTGCAGGCGGCGGTCCTCGGTGGAACCTTTCCAGCCCAGTTCATAGTTGGTGGCGATCTCCGGCTCAAATTCGCCGTTTTTCCCCGACAGTTCCCGGCGCTGGTTGAAGCCGCCGGATTTGAAACCCCGGCTAATGCTGCCATAGGTCATGATCTCCGGGGTGACGAAATAACGTGCAATGACTGTTGGTGAAACATCGCTGTCACTGCGGGTTTCATCATAGAAGATGTCGGGGCCAGCTACCGGAGGAATATCCAGTATCGATGTTGGCGTGGTGATTTGTGAGCCCTTACGAGTTTTGTCCTCAGTGGTATAACGCAGTCCCAACGTAGTACTGAACTTGTCGCTGATGTTCCAGACCAACTGGCCAAAGGCGGCATAGCTGGTAGTGGTGTAGTTGTTGTCATCCGTGTTGAGCGTGCCGTTACCGCCTGGAAACAGGAACGCTATGCCCAGGTTTTCGACCAGCTGCTGGGATTGTTTGAAGGTGCCGACAGAATCAAGCTCCGAGTAGAAGTAGTAAAGTCCACCCTGGTAGTCCAGCGTCGCGCCACCCGGTGAGGTAAGGCGCAATTCCGAGGAATACTGGTTGAAGTCGATATTCGTGGAACCGGCCACCGCCTCGTAGGCGGTAAAGTCGCCGTCGTAGGCGCTGTCAGATTCGTATTTCCGCCAAGCATTGATAAAGGTCAAGACGTCGTCGTTGGCCACGTCTTTATTCCATTCCAGTGCCGTGCCGCCCACATCGACCGTGTTGAAAATCTCCTCGTTAAACCAGTAGTCGTCCCCAAAGGGGTCAGCTTTGGGTGGGGCGCCCACCAGGGGTGCGTTCGGGTCACTGGATGTGCGCGAGGTATCTTCGAAGGAAACGTAGTCCAGTATGTAGTTACCCTGTGCGTTGCGGCCCAGCTGTTGCTGGAGCTGTTGGGAGGGCGTATTTGTCCCAGGCGCATTGATGGTGGAGAGGCCCTCGTACTCGATTACCGCCAGTCCACAGCAATCCGTGTCTTCCTTGGCGTAATCCAGTGTCAGCAGGAATTCGCCGAGTCCGTCACTGTCGCTGGTGGAGGTGTCAAACAGGGTGCGCGATTTCACGCCCCACTTGTTGGCGTCATTGATACCCTCGCCAGTATAGGTATTTTCGTACAGATGATCGCCGTTTATCGCGTAACCGGTCAGGCGCGTGGCATTGCCCGAATCGCCCAACGGCACGTTGACCATGGCGTGTACTTCAGCCCGTTCATCCGAGTTGTACATCAGCTCGACCGTGGATTCGAGTGCCTCGGGAGAGGGTGCCTGCGTGATAATGCTGATGGCGCCCGCCGCCGTATTCTTGCCGTACAGCGTGCCCTGGGGGCCACGCAAAATTTCAATCCGCTCGATATCGATCAGGTCGCCGATACTCATGCCGGCACGGCCCTGGTAGACGCCATCGATGAATATACCGACGCTGGGATCAATACCGGCATTGGTGCCGACCGAGCCGATGCCGCGGATGCGGATAGAGGTGGAGTTGGAGTCTGTGCCGGGTGTGATCTTGAGGCTGGGGGTGTACTGCTCCAGCCCGGTAAGGTTGGTCACGCCCGCGTCCTTGAAGAACTCACTGGTAAAGGCTGTGACCGACATGGGCACTTCCTGGATGCTTTCCTCCCGCTTGTTGGCGGTGACCACAATCTCTTCCAGCGCCAGTGAGTCAGGTCCGGTGGGGTCCACCTCATCTTTGGCATAAGCCGCCATACCCAGTGATTGGGCAAGCACGGGAACCAGCAATACCAGACCGGAAGTTAATCGACGATTAGCCATAAACGTTACCAGTAGAATTTTATGTTTATCGGCCACTGCAGGCGCCGGGGAAGGTCGCCTGCTGCGGGCGCGGCGCCTAGGGGTGCAACATTACCAAATCGTTGGTTAAAAACAAACAGAATTGACTGATTTTTTATTGTCGAGGGGGTATTGGCGGTAACCGGGACCGCGGTTCAGGCAGGGCGGGTTTGCGGGGGAGCCAAACCCTCGAAGATTGCGGTGAGGACCGCATCCCGTATGCTTTCCAGAGAGTAGGGTTTGTCCACGAGATGACCAATGCGGTTATCGTTGACGAGGGACACGAAGCCGTGAATGGTCGACAGGATAGTGAGTGCCTGTGTCACCGGGTCGCCGGTGCGTACAACGCCCAGTTGCTGGCACTCAGCGATGTTCGCCACCATTTCCTGCAGGGCCTCGTGGCTGGTGTGTTGCAGCGAGAGGTCACCGGTACTGCTGAGCAGGTCGCCGCTGAACATCACGCGGTAGTAGGCCGGGTGTGCCAGGGCGAAATTGACATAGGCGAGACCGCTGGCGGCGAACTGATTTAACGGGGTATCAGGCGCAGCGGCTTTTTCCGCCTGCATGGTCTGCTGCATCAAATCAAAGCCCTGCTCCACGACGGCCAGGATCAGCTCATCCCGGTCGGCGAAATGGCGGTACGGCGCGGCGTGGGAAACGCCCGCGCGGCGCGCCACTTCCCGGATGGACAGGCCCTGCGGGCCAATTTCGCTGATCACCGCCAGCGCAGCTTCCAGCAGTGCGGAGCGCAGGTCGCCATGATGGTATTTTGCTTTTGCTGCCGTCACGTAGCGTTTCTCAATAGCCTGCAGTGGCACCATGCTAACAAAAAAACTGCAGTGTTTCTATTGTAAACATCAAAATCGGGTGGTAATGTTGCTGGCGTCTACACTGTCTTTCCACCTGCTACACCGACCATAGCGAGGAATTATCATGGCCCAACCCATGTCTGCCACCAACCCCTTCCTGAATTTCCCTTACGGCCCGATACAAATGGAATGCGACGCCCACGATCTGGTCGTGGAGGGAGAAATCCCGGCCGACTTGAGCGGCAGCCTCTATCGTGTCGGCCCCAACCAGCGTTTTAGGCCGCGCGGCGATTATCACCTGTTCATGGGCGATGGCATGGTGCATGCGTTCCATATCAAGGACGGCCAGGTTGACTACAACAACCGCTGGGTGCGCACCAACAAGTGGAAGCTGGAGGACAGGGAAGCACGGGCCTTGATCAATCCCATGAACCCGTTCGATTGTGATCCGCAGTACACCGACTTTGTGTTCACCGATAAAGACGGCACGGCCAATACGGCGATGGTGTGGCACGGCGGACGTCTGCTGGTGATGGAAGAGGGTCACCCGCCCTATGAACTGGATCCCGATACGCTGGCATCCATTGGCAGCTGGAATTTCAGGGGTAAGCTCAACACGGCCATGACGGCGCACCCGAAAATCGATCCCGAAACGGGTGAGATGGTGTTCTTCGCCTACATGGCTACCGGCGCGTTCGCGCCGGACGTCATGGTGCACAAGGTGAACCGCGAGGGAATTCTGACAGAAAGCATTTATGTTCCTACGCCGTATTCGTCCATGGTGCACGACTTTGTGCTCACCGAAAATTACATCATCATTCCTGTCATGCCCATCACCGGCAGCCTGGACCGCGCAATGGTCGGTGGCCCGCCCTTCGCGTGGGAACCGGACAAGGGCGTTTTCCTCGGTGTGCTGCCGCGCAACGGTGGCAAGACCGAGGACGTTCGCTGGGTGCAAATGGACCTGAGTTTTGCCTTCCATTTCATGAACGGGTTCGATAAGGACGGCGTGATTACGGTGGATGCCTGTCAGTTCGAGACAGCCCCGTTATTCCCTACCCCAGACGGCAAGTCCACCGGCAAGTCGCAGCCGCACTTGACCCGTTGGACCATCGACATGAATGATCCCAACGCCCGTGCCACATTTAAGCGCATCGACGAATTCGAGTCGGAGTTCCCCCAGTGTGATCCGCGCTACATGGGTAAGGCGTATCGGCACGGCTGGTACACCTCGCCCGACGGCCAATTGCACAGCTCGCTGGTGGAGAATGACAGCCACTACAACGTGGTGGGGCACTTCGACCACCAGACTGGTGCCGTAGACCGCTACTCCTGCGGGCAGGCCATGACCTCTGAGGCGATCTTTGTGCCTGCATCAAAGAAAGCGGCCGAAGGCGAGGGCTACCTGCTGGCGGTGGTCACCAGTTTTGAAACACGCACCAGCAGCTTGTATATCTTCAATGCGCTCAAGCTCGCCGACGGTCCGCTGGCCAAGGTGCACCTGTCGCACCGCATACCGGCAGGATTTCACGGCGGCTGGCGTCCGGGAATTTAGCCGGAACGGGTCTTGGCATAGCGTCGCCCCGCGAATTTGCCGAGCAGGAGTGGGAGCACATCTGGACCAAGGTCTGGTTGTTGCTCGGGCGTGAGGAAGAAATGCCCAAACCCGGCGACTGGCAACAGGAAGAGGTTGGGCGCGAGTCTATCCTGATGGTGCGGCAGAAAGATGGCAGCATCAAGTCGTTCTACAATGTCTGCCAGCATCGCGGACACCGCCTGGTCAACGAGGAGAAGGGGCAGGTGCGGCGCTTTATCTGTCCCTACCACAGCTGGGCGTGGAATACCGATGGCACGCTGGATTTCGTGCAGGACCCGGACGATTTTCCCGGTGGCAATCCCTGCGGAAAATTGCGCCTTGCGGAAATTCCCTGCGCAACGTTTGCTGGTTTTGTCTGGGTCAATATGGACCCGCACTGTGTCAGCCTGCGCGAGTACCTTGGCCCGGTGTGGGGCGACTGGGAAGTGTACGGGATTGAAAAGTGGAAGCGCTACGTGGCCAAGACCACGGTAGCCCCGGTGAATTGGAAAGTGGTGATGGACAACTTCAACGAGTCCTATCACGTCAATACAGTCCATCGGCCCAAGGGCGCGGCGAAGCCACGCGGGAAGCCCTGCAGCAAGCCAGGCGCAAGCTTGGCCCCGCTCGCGGTTATGACTACTTTAACGATCTCATAGAGCACGAAGTCTTCGAGGCCGGCGCGCAGACTATGGGACTCACGATCGATCAGGATATGTCGATTTTCCCCGCGCAGCAGTTGGGCATGCGTTCGCGTGGCTACAAGGGTTCTTATCTCGCACGACAGGAGAGCCGCGTTGCGCGGTTGCACGAATTGATTGATGACGATATCGCGGAGCGCAGACCTGCCAGGAAGTGACCGTCTAGCGGTCGAGCTTCCTGATGCCTGACCCGACGCGAACCGTACCGGGCCGGATCACCCGCGCATTGATGCCACGCAAATTCAGCGACTTACCGATGTCAGAATTTACAAAGCGAGCGGCGTCGCGACCGAATCGCTCCTTGAACTTGCTGCAGCCCAAATGCGGCTCAGCCGTGACGACTATGATCGCGTCGCCAATCTGCAGTTGCGTGCCGTGGGGCAGGTTGCTGGGGCTGAGGTCCAGGTCGACAAAAAACTGGTCTCCCGCGAGTCGCCACCGCTCATCGCTGCGCGCGATCAGGGCAATTGCCCTGGCATTCATCAGGTTCAACTGCGTGTCCGGGTTGGCGCGTCGGTCGGGCATATATTTCACACTCCGGTCCAGCCAGTTATCGCCCAGCAGGCCCACCGCTGTATCGAGCTGCGCTTCCTCGAGTTCCCTGCGCTCGTCGACATCCGGACGACAGACGATTTTTTTCACATAGCCGTCAGTTTTGGGTGACGACTGTATGTTTTCGATGCCAGCCGCAAGTTCTTCCGCTGTGCTAAACATGGTCATGTCGCTGGGTAAAATTCCTTCCATGCCTGAACAATCGCCCTCAGGGAAAAGGCAATGAACAAAACAAGGATTGCGGCAGACATGACTTCCGTCAGCTGTGGTTTTGAATCTGCAATCCGGCACGCGGCAATGGCGACAGCGGCGCAAGCGCCCAGCGCCGCCGACAGATAAGACTTCTCGCCGAGATAGCCGATCGTCAGTGCCGCGATACAAGCGCCCAGCGCTCCCCATTTCAGCCAGGTGGCGACGTATAGCTCCTGCAGCAGGGGCGTGGTGGGAGTGGATCGGGTCAACGCATCGATAATTGCCAGCAGGATCCGATTTTCCCGGATATCAAAGGGAATAATGAGTAGTGCCAGGGGAATGAACAGCCACAGCCAGCGCTGGCCACGCAGTCCAAACTGCAACAGCAGCAGTGCGACAAACCCGGCATAGGCAAACGGAAAAAGCATATCCCAGCGATGGCCGGCGTTCATTCTGGCTCTGTTGGAAGTAGCGGGCTCACCGCTGCCCGACAGGAACGCCAGGTCGGCGTCTGACCGGGCGAATTCGAAGGCGATAATCGGTGTGCGAAAACCCTCGGTCAATTCCGCGCTCGAGGGAAATACAAACAGCATGATAATGCCGAGGACGATGGTGGCGACACCGAACACCGCGGATCCCAGGATGGTGTAGCGCTGCAGTCTGGACATTAAGGGCCTAGACCTCGCGTTTGCACAGTGTAAAGCCGAAGGCATCCGGCTTCGACAGCCAGGCCACCAGCTCGAACACCCCCAGTGGCGCGAGGAAGTGCAGTAGCCAATCGCCGCTCAACTCGCTGTAGTGCCCCAGCTTGATATTCACCCGGCGTCGTTGCTCATGCGCAGTTCTATGGGTTCCATAACCGTTCACTCCTGACTTGTTCGTGGATGTCTCTACTCGTTCTCGTGGGCGACCGAAACCGACAACTCTCCCTCGTAATCTACCACAACGCTGATTTCAATCGGGCGACAGCAGACCTGGCAGTCTTCTATATAGTGCTGTTGTTCGACAGAACTGTCGAGCAGCACTTCAATAGCTTCACCACAGTAGGGGCAGTGGATATCGTGTGGAACGAGTTCATTCATGGGTTCACAAGACCTTGTATTTCACTCCGTAAGCGTCCGTCCAGTGTCGCAAAGCGCATAGTTGCTATGAACAGGTGTTCCTAAGCAGGGTCAGCACCGAGCTGAAAATTCAACTCCACCGCAGTACCGGCTGGATCAGTGACAAAAATCTGTAGCTGACGAAGTTCGCCGCTATACAGCCAATAGCCGCCGATGCCGCCAAAATCAGGCCGGTAGCCTTTCTCCAGACCAAGAACCCGTTTATAGAATTCGGTGACTTCGTTCAGGATTTCCATGGGAGCCGCCAGGCTGTAGTGGTGAAGTGGTGGTGAACTGGTGGTGAAATAGTGGTGAAGTAGTGGTGAAGTAGTGGTGAAGTAGTGGTGAATATGTATCGCGTCATGCTTCACTTTTTTCATTCCCTGTCAGGTGCCTCATTACTTTCTCAATAACCTTTTTTCATATCCACAATATTTAGCAAGGGTTCTCCGGCCACATACCGCCGCAGGTTCTCCACGGCGGTAACCATGGTGCGCTGTGGGCTGTCGGCACCCGCCGCCGCCACATGGGGCGTGATGATCACATTGGGCAAGTGCCACAGCGGGCTGGTTTTGGGCAGGGGTTCCGGTTCGGTGACATCCAGCCCCGTGCCAAACAGCTTGCCGGATTGCAGCGCGGCTATGAGGTCGGCGGTCACGGTGCCGATGCCTCCCAGCCCGACTACCAGCAGGGTTTTGCCCTTAAGTTCGCCGCACGAAACACCCTCTGACTGCTCGCGTTCCCATTGACCTGCACTCTGGGCGCTGAGGTAGGCGGGCAGGTGGTGGGTCAGCGCCAGCAGCATGGCCATGGCATGTTCGGCGATGGCCGGTCCTGACAGACGTTTGTTATTGGTGAACACAATCTGCTGCAACTGCGTCTCGCTAAACCCTGTGCAGTGATCCATACCAACACTGTAGTTGTGTACCCAGAGCAGGCGCTCATCGGCACTCTGCAGCAGGGGCGGCAGCGCACAGTACCGGCAGGACCAACCTTCGCCAGCGTATTTTTAGTGTCATGTGCATTCGCTCCAGTCTGGTTACTGCACAGCGTAGGCGATTAGCGCGATTCTGGCGAGCGATTTGGCCCGACAGGGGGTGGCGGCGACTGCCCCCAGCGGTGGTTCAGAGCACTTCCTCAAAGAAGTTCAACATGGCCTGCCAGGAGCGCCGGTCCGCCGCGGGATTGTAAACCGCGCCACGCGCCGGGTCGTTGGCGGCGGGACGGGTGAAGGCGCGTACCGTGTGGCTGTAGACGTGTATTTGCCAGTCTACCTGTTTCGCGTTCATTTCAGCCTTGAAGGCAGCCACCTGCTGCGGCGGTATCAGCGGGTCATTAGCGCCGTGCCGGACCAGGATTTTCGTGCTCAGGCTGGTGTGGGTGTTGCCCATCGTTCCTGTCCTGTGGTGAATGGCCTGTGATTGCAGCCGCCAGTACCGCGGTGTAGTTGGACAGCGCCGCGCGCGGCGGACCGGACAGCGTGCGCAGTTCCGTCGGGCACTTGGACGCCGCAGTGGAAATATTGACGATGCGACCGAAACCGCTCGCGCACATGCCCCTCGACGGTGGCGCGAATAAAGTCTATCGGGCTGATCAGGCCGATTGCCTGTTTGCTCCCCTGTGTCAACACTACCAGCTGTTGGTGTGCAGGACCGTATCCAGATCCTTGCGCGGTGCCGCCTGGAAATCCGTACCCTTGGTGTAGGCGATAGGGATCAGCGCGACCTGGGCGAACTCATCCGGAATGCCCAGCAGCGCAGCGACGTCTTTTTCGTAGGTGAGATGCAGGCTGGTCCAGCAGGTGCCGAGGCCGCGCTCGCGCGCTGCCAGCATGAAACTCCATACCGCGGGCAGGATGGAGCCGTAGATACTGGCGATCACACCCTGCGGCAGGCCGGGGGTGTCGGGGCGACCGGCGCAGCAGGGAATCAGCATCGCCGGTACCTTGGCCAGGTTGTCCGCGAGATAGCGCGCTGAGCTGAGGACGCGGGCCTGGGTAGGCGCCATGGACGGGTCGTCCAGGTGTTGTTTGGTCGGCTGGGCCGGGCCCGCCTCGTAGTCGTCAAAGGCCTTCAGGTACAGGTCGGCGATGGCCTTCTTCTTCTGCGGGTCGGTCACAATGACGAAGTGCCAGCCCTGGGAGTTGGAGCCCGACGGCGCCTGCAGGGCGATATCCAGGCATTCGCGCAGGATGCTCATTTCTACCGGCCGGTCAAAGTCCAGGCGTTTGCGCACCGCGCGTGTGGTGGTCAGTACGTCGTCAGCGCTCAGCTTAAGTCGTGGCATGGGGATTCCTGTTGTAGAAGGTGAAGGCGGATGTTTTGGGTGCAGGTGAGTCTAGGTCAAATCGGCAAAAAACAAAACAGTAGGGACTGATTGTTTTGCCCTGACCGCTTTGTTAGCATGACCAGCCGTCGGGCTGTGCGCACCACAGATTCAACATCAATCACTCATTACAGGTCACTCCGTGGATTTTTCCCTCAGCGAAGAGCAGGTACTACTGCGCGATAGCGTCGACAAGTATGTCCGCGAACATTGCACCGTGGAGCGGCACCGCAGAGTGTGCTGTTCGGAACTCGGCTTTGAGCGCAGCGCCTGGGAGCAGTTTGCGCAATTGGGCTGGCTGTCGCTGCCCTTCAGCGCGTCACTGGGTGGCTTCGACGGCACTGCCACTGACCTGATGGTGGTGGCGGAAGCATTCGGCAAGGGGCTGGTGCGCGAGCCGTTTCTGGCGACGGTGGTTACTTGCGGTGGCCTGCTGCAGCGCGGTGGCAGCGCAGCGCAGCAGCAACAGTATGTGCCTGCGATTATCGCTGGCAGTGCCCAGTGGGCGTTTGCCTTCGCCGAACAGGGCAGCGGCTATGACCTGGCATCCTTGGCGACCACGGCCCGGCGTGAAGGCGAAACTTACGTGTTAAATGGAGAGAAAATTGCCGTGCTGAATGCGCACTGCGCCGATCATCTCGTGGTCTCGGCGCGCACCAGTGGCGGGCCTGCTGATCGCAGCGGCATTACCCTGTTTATCGTCGATGCGCAGTCGCAGGGCGTGCGGCGCAAGAATTTTGTCGCAGTAGATGGGAGCGGCGGTGCGCAGGTGCAGTTCGATGGTGTTCAGGTCAGTCCTGCCCAGGTGTTGGGTACATTGCATCAGGGGCTGCCGCTGATGGAAGCCGTGATCGACAGCGCACTGGTCGCGCTGGGTGCTGAGGCGCTGGGGTCAATGCAATCCTTGCTGGACGCGACAGTGGAATACACGAAAACACGCGAACAGTTCGGCCAGCCCATCAGCAAATTTCAGGCACTGCAGCACCGTATGGCCGAGATGTATTTGAAGGTGGAAGAAACCCGCTCCCTGCTGTTCAATGCCGCAATTCAGCTGGACGCGGGCAGCCGTGAATCAGCAGCAGCCTGCGCGGCGCTCAAGGTGAAAGTGTCCGAGGCCGGCAGATTCGTGGCGCAGCAGGCGGTGCAGTTGCACGGCGGTATCGGCATGACCGATGAACTGAGTGTCGGCCATCATTACAAGCGCCTGATGGTATTGGCCAAACTGTACGGGGATGAGAGCTGGTACTTGCAGAAGTTCGCAGATCTGCAGAAGTTAGAGGACACGGCTGCGACTCATGCCGCCTGACGGTCATGCCCATTAGCCGGAGCCGTCGGCCCGTGTGTCCGCTAGCCGCCTGAGTGCCGACCGATGGCGGAGCCTGCGTCCTCTTCAAATATTTCTTCCAAGCGGTCGGCGAGGTAGTTGAGCAATCGCTTCACGCGCGCATCGCGATTGGTCATCAGTTGTCCCGCCGCCATACCTTCCATCATGAATTTGGTTACATCCATGGCCAGCAGGAAACGGTCACCCCGGTCCTGCCACTCAGCGAACAGGTTGGCGTTGGAATCGCGTACATGCTTTTCGAACAGCAGCTGGGAGTTTTCCAGGATGGATTGCAGTTCCGGATCGGTGCGACTGGCCACGCACAGTTCGTGGTACACCACGAACAGGTCCCCGGTGAGGTGCTCCCAGTAGGCATCAACACCGGCGCGCCGCCGCTTCTTGCCCTTTAACGCAGCAGGAATGCTGCTGACGCGCGCGGTGTAGTCCTCCAGCAGTTTGTCGTGCAGGTACTCGACGGCGGCCTGGATGAGCTCTGTTTTGGAGGGAAAGTGGTGCAACATAGCACCGCGGGACACTCCGGCAGCACTGGCCACTTTGGCAGTCGTCACGTTGGTGTAGCCCAGTTCCACGAAGCAACTGATGGCGGCATCCAGAATACGGTCACGGGTCATGGCGCTTTTCTGCGCCTGCCAACTGACATCCTCACTCTCTCTGGGTTTGACTGCAATTTCACTTTTTCTGGACATCAGTTCGTCGAACCTCGAGCATCAATGTAAAAAAAATGTGGCTGACTATCTACAGGAACGGGGCGCTAGTCGTTCACCCCGCCCATGCACAGGTACTTGATCTCCAGGTAATCATCGATACCGTACTTGGAGCCCTCGCGGCCGATGCCGGATTCTTTCACGCCACCGAACGGGGCCACCTCGGTTGAGATAATGCCCTCATTGATGCCGACGATGCCGTAGTCCAGGCCCTCGGCCACGCGCCAGATGCGCCCGATGTCACGGGAGTAAAAGTAGGCGGAGAGTCCAAACGGCGTATCGTTGCCGATGCGGATGGCCTCTGCTTCCGTCTTGAATTTGAACAGGGGCGCTACGGGGCCGAAGATCTCTTCGTTGTAAACGTCCATGGTGTTGTCGACATTCACCAACACTGTGGGCTCGTAGAAGTTGTCCCCCTTGGCTGCGCTGCCTTTGCCGCCGGTCAGTACCTTAGCCCCATTGGCCGTGGCCTGGTTGACGATGGCGCTGACTTTCTCAAACGCCGCGTCATTAATCAGCGGGCCGACGGTGACACCTTCATCTGCGCCGTTACCCATCTTGAGTGCTTTCACTGCGGTTACCAGTTTCTCGGCGAAGGCGTCGAACACCGATTCCTGTACCAGGATGCGGTTGGCGCACACACAGGTCTGGCCGGCGTTGCGGTACTTGGAGGCCATGGCGCCGACCACGGCGGCGTCGAGATCAGCATCGTCGAATACGATAAACGGCGCGTTGCCGCCTAATTCCATCGAGGTTTTCTTGACCGTGCCGGCGCACTGCGCCATCAGCACTTTGCCAATTTCGGTGGAGCCAGTGAAAGTCAGCTTGCGCACGATGGTATTGCCTGTCATTTCCCCACCGATGGCTCGGGCATTGTTCCCGGCGACGACACTGAACACGCCCCCCGGCAGTCCGGCGCGTTCGCCCAGCGCGGCCAGCGCCAGGGCGCACAGTGGAGTTTCGGTGGCGGGTTTCAATACGATAGTACAGCCGGCGGCCAGCGCCGGGGCCACCTTGCGGGTAATCATCGCGATGGGAAAATTCCACGGCGTGATTGCCGCCACCACGCCCACCGGTTGCTTCAGCGTGACAATGCGTTGGTTGGGGTTGTTGGCACTGATAGTGTCGCCGTAAATGCGCCGGCCTTCCTCGGCAAACCATTCCACAAACGCTGCACCGTAGGCGACTTCACCGCGCGATTCGGCCAGCGGTTTGCCCTGCTCGGCAGTCATCAGTCGGGCGAGGTCTTCCTGGTTGGCCATGATAAGCGCGTACCAGCGCTTGAGGATCACGGAGCGCTCTTTGGCCACCACATTCCGCCAGGTAGCGAATGCCCTGTCCGCCGCCTCGATAGCGCGGCGGGTTTCGGCAGCGCCGGCATTGGGTATGGCGATGATTTCTTCCCGGGTAGCGGGATTGAATACGCCCATAGTGGCGCCGCTGTCAGCGTCGACCCAGTGGCCATCGATGAACAGTTGTGAGCGCAGTAAGGACGTGTCGTTGAGTGTTAGCATGATTTCTGGATACTCCTGAAAAAGTGTTGCGGCAGTCTACTTGCCGGCGAGGCGGGCAACAACCGGGGCGAAGGCGTCCACCATGTTATTTTGCCCGTCATCGAGCACCGCAATATACGAAATGCCGTAGGCCTCGCGGCGGCGCTGCAATTCGTCACAGATGAAATCGACGCTGCCAATCAGGCAGTGCGGGTGGGCGAGGATGTCCTCGGCGCTCATACCCAGGGCATTGCCGATGGCTGCCGCCGTCGGCTGCGGGTGGTCGGTGATAATAGTGTTGTAGGCGCCGATTTCCAGTTCAATGTCCTTGAAGCGTGCGCCAGCACCGCTTTTTACCCAGTCGATTTTCTTTGCTGTCTCTGCTGCGAGGCCGGAGTTCATGCCGTCGGGGCCGAGCATGCCGGCGCGATTGTTGAAGTTCAGGCTGACTATGTCCGCTTCCTGTCCGGCGAAGTGGAGAATTTTTTTGCTGCCGCCGCCGATCATCAGCGGCGGATAGGGCGTTTGTACAGGCGCGGGTGTCCCGCTGAAGCCCGACCAGCGGATGAAGTCTCCCTTGATCTGCAGCGGATCGCCTGACATGAACGCTTTATAAGCGTGCACAAACTCCGCGAAGCGACTGAAGCGCGCAGGGAATTCATCAAACGGTAGATTGACCGCCTCGTATTCGTTTTTGATCCAGCCCGCGCCAATGCCGAACTCCAGTCGCCCGCCGGACAGGTAGTCCATGGTGGCGGCTTCCTTGGCCAGGATGATGGGATGATGGTAGTCGTTGCAGAAGACGCGACAGCCCACGCGCAGCGTAGTGGTCTGTTCCAGCGCCATAGCGATGGCGGGCACGGCGGCCAGCAGCTGCGGTGGATGGTAGGTGCTGTCCAGTGCGGGCCCGGCGCTCAGAAAGTGATCGGCAAGGAAAAAGGTGGAATATCCAAGATCCTCGGTCTTCGCAATCAGCGTGCGCCAGTTGGCGGGCGAATCGGTATTGAAATTTTGCAGGGAAAACCGAAAGGGTTTGCGTTCGCTCATGCCGAGTGCTCCGACTTTCTGATGGCCACCGGTATGCTGCTCTGGCGCGCCATACCGGAATATTTCTCCGCGTACTCACGGTTATCAATCAGGCGATTGGTATTGCTGCCAATCTCCCGCACTTTGTTATCGGTCTGCGCGCCGGGTTCGGGCGAGCCGCCCCAGCAGTGCGACATCGAGATCACCCCCGGCCGGATGTCATCGCTGGCGGTGGCGACGGCGGGGATAGAACCGTGGCGCGAGTACACTTCTATAATTTCACCGTCGGCGATCTGCCGCGCGGCCAGCTCCTGTGAGTGCATGAACGCTGGGTTGGTGGTGCCTTTTCTTTTCAGCTGGCTCAACTCCGGCCCGGTAGAGTTGTAGGTGTTCTTCATGCGGCGGCTGATCAGCAACAGCGGGTATTGCGCGTTGCCAGCGGACTGCAGGTCCGCGTAGGCAGAGGCAAGCTCCTGTTCCAGCCCTGGCGGATAGAGTTGCAGGCGGCCGCGCGTGGCCGGATTGGCCGGGCCCAGAATGACATCTGGTACATCGAATACCTTGCCGCCCTCGGTGTGGTAAATGTCCGCCAGCGGTACGCGTGACCCCTTGGTGATATTGGCCAGCAATTCAAACTTGCTGGGTTTCTCTTGCATAGCGATGGGGCCGTTGGCCATGCTCATCTGCAGTCCCATGCGTTTGCCCATGGCCCAGAAAAATTCCCACTCCTCAATCTTGTCGCCTGTTGCCTCCACCACAGTGCGGGTGTACTGGCTGTAGGGTTGGTCGTGCCAGATGTCGGTGAGCAGGGTGACGTCCTCACGTTCAAGGCACAGTTTGGGTGCCAGCACGTAGTCGGCCATCTGCGCGGTGGCAGACATTTTCAGATCGATACACACCAACAGTTCCAGTCCGGACAGGGCAGCGTGTGTTTTTTCCTGGTTCGGCCATGCCAATAGTGGATTGCCACCGACACAGATCAGCGCCTTGATCTGGCCTTCTCCGGGCAGCAACATTTCATCACTGATCACCGCAGTGGGCATTTCCCGCAGTGGCCCATAGGGTGATAGCACCACGGTCTCACAGATATCCCCGGACACACGGCTCTTCACGCCGTCGGTGAACCATTGCGGTTGCGGCCCGGTGGCCTCGGCGGCCCGTGGACCTGGAGGTGTGAGTACACCGGGATTGGGCAGCCGCTCACCTTCCCGGTAATGGCGACCGCAGATGGCGTTCAATGACTGCACCAGGTGTTGCAACAGGTTGGGGTGGGGGCCCATTTCCGGCCCCGTGCCGGTGACCGCCGAACCGCGCGGTCCGGCGGCGAACATGCGCGCCGCTGCGACGATCTGGCTGGCGGGAATGCCGGCAGCGGTGGCCACCGCCTCGGGTGTAAACCGCTGCACCTGTTCGCGCAATGCGCTAAGCCCCTCGCTATGCTCGGCGCAAAAATCCTTGTCGTGCAGGTCTTCTGCCAGGATCACCGCAATGATCGCCGCCACCAGCGCCGCATCATGGCCGGGGCGCACTTGCAGATGCAGGTCGGCGCGACTCGCCACTTCGGTAACTCGCGGGTCGATACAAATCACCTTCATGCCGCGCTTCTTGCCCTCACGCAGGGCGTTATGGGGGCTGAACGAGGGGATGCCGCCGGGAATCGAAAAGTGCGAGACCAGGGTATTGTTGCCGATGATCATGGCCACGTCGGAGTCATTCCACATATGGCTGCCGCCGTTCCACCAGCCCATGCGGGTGGGCCCTATTGCAACCTTGGCCGGCTGGTCGATGGTCACACTGGTGTAGTACGACGGTGAGTCTATGGCGGCATGAAAGGCCCTGGCCACGTCGTGTGCGGCGGAATTCTGGTAGGAGTAAGTGCCATTGTAACTGGCGATGCTGCGTGGGCCGTACTGGTCGAGAATGGACTGCAACTGCTGCGCGATTTCATCCATGGCCAGTTCAGTGCCGATGGGCGCGAACGATCCGTCCGCCTGTTTTTTCTGCGACTGTTGCAGGCGGGTCGGGTGATCAATCTGTTCGATCAGTTGCCGTCCCTTGATGCAGGTATAGCCGCCGTAAATTTCGTTGCTGGTGTCTGGTTCCAGCGCGATCAGGCGGTTGTCCTCCACGGTGGCTTCCATGGGGCAGTAGGCGTGACAGAAGCGGCAGTAGGTTTTTACAGTGTTACGCGCCATGTAGTGTAATCCTCTCTGGGTTGCCTGATCGCAGAACCGGCGGCCGCTATGTCCGGCGGTCCCCGGGCCGGCGCCTATTCAGTAAAGAAGTCTGCCCTGGGTCTGCCCTGTGGATCGTACACAGGTTCTTCCACCGCCACCTTGTATTTCAATACCTCGACATCGGTGACGCCGCTCTTGCCCAGTACGCCCAGCATGTTCTGGTAGTAGGGTCCGGCCAAGTGTGCGGCAAGTGCTTCCACGGACGCCCACTTCTCGTACACGTAGACCCGCGTGGCGGAGGTTGGGTCCGCCGACCATACGTAATGCAGGCAGCCTGCCTGCGTGCGAGTTTCCACTACCAGATGGGCGGTTTCAGCGAGTGTTGTTTCACGCACCCCGGAGGGCATATGCATGGTGCCGTTAATCAATACAGTCATGATGGTTTCCTGTGCCAGAAACGCGGCGTCGAGTGGGTGGCGGGAAGACGCAAAACAGTAGCAGAGTAGACTGTACAAAACAATCAGGGTAGACTGATTTTTTGCCAACCTGACTGTTGCGCCTATGACTCAACTGATGAATCGCCAGTACTATCTGGCATCGCGCCCCGTGGGGGAGCCCGATGCCAGCAACGTCCCGGTGCGGGATGTCCCTGTGCCTGAGCCCACTGCGGGTGAGGTGGTGTTGCGCAATCTTTATATCTCGCTGGACCCGGCGATCCGCGGTTGGATGGGCGATGAGCCGAACTATATCGAACCCATCGCCCTGGGCGCGGCAGTGCGCAGTTCCGTGATCGGCCGTGTGGTGAAGAGCAATAGCCCGGACTATAAGCCCGGCGATGTCGCTATGACTATGGGCGGCTGGGAGCGCTACACCACGGTGCAGGCGGCCACCCTCAACAGACTGGATGAAAGCACGGGTATTCCGCTGAGCACCTTCCTCGGCGTCTTGGGTCCCACCGGACTGACCGCCTATTTCGGTTTGCTGGAAGTGGGCAAGCCCAAGTCGGGCGAGACGGTGCTGGTCAGTGCCGCCGCCGGTGCGGTCGGCTCCATTGTGGGTCAGATCGCCAAAATGCAGGGCTGCCGCGTGGTGGGTATGGCCGGCAGTGAGGACAAGTGTCGCTGGCTGGTGGAGGAGCTGGGTTTTGATGCCGTTATTAACTACAAGACCTGTGGCGACTACGCCAGCGCGATTCGCGCGGCGTGCCCGCAGGGTGTCGATGTGTATTTCGACAATGTGGGCGGCGAGATTCTCGACGCCACCCTGCTGTGCCTGAATAAATTCGCACGGGTGGCGGTGTGCGGCTGGATTTCAACCTACAACGTGCCCAACGCGCCGGGGCCGACCAATTTGTGGCAGCTGGTGGCGGAGAGCGTCACCGTGCAAGGCTTTACGTTACTCGATTACCTCGATCGTTTCGCGGAGGGCGTCGGACAACTTGCGCAGTGGCTGATGGCGGGGCAGCTCAAGCATCGTGAGGACGTGGTTGACGGGCTGGACAATGTCCTGCCCACCTTCCTCAGGCTCTTCGATGGCTCCAACCAGGGCAAACTGGTGATTCGGCTCCCCGAGGAGCCGGCCACAGGCTAAAGCGAGTCAATCACTGCGCACTGTCGGGAGCGTTCCCGGCAGTGCGTACTGTAGATCAGGACAGCAACATATCCGCCCTGTTTACGGTGAACGACTTCGTGGCGGCCTCGTCCACGGCATACTCTCTGGACAATATGGTGGTCACGAAACGGTGGGTGGCAGTGAGGCTACCGGCGGTAAACGCAATATGCAGGTAACCCCGCCCAACCAGGTTGGCGTAGACCAGGTCGTCTACCAGCGTCTGCACCAGCGGGCTGAACAGGCCGGCGTTGGCCGCCCCCAAAATCTCGTCCAGCCCCGGTGAGCTGACGCTGGTGCCGCCAAATTCCACCCCGGCGATGGCACCCTCAGTCGTGGTCAGCTGCGAGGTCCACGCGTTGTGCGTATCCCCGGCCAGCACGACCAGTTTGGAGCCCAGTTGCTGCGCAAAGGACAGCAACTGATCGCGCTCGAATTGGTAGCCGTCCCAGGCATCCGGGTTGTAGGGAATGGCCGAATCCAGCAGCGCCTGTTCCTCCAGGGTGCGCTCGTCCTCCGGTTTCTGTTTGGCGGTGACCGCCGCCAGTACCGCCGCAACACCTGCGGTCAGTCCGCCCCCGCCGGAGAGTCTCGGATCCAGTGCCTCGATGATAGGCGCCGGGAGTTGATAGCGGCTCAGCAGTATCTGCTGCCCCAACACCTGCCACTGTGCAGTGCTCTGGCTTAGGTGGTCGCGCAGCCAGTTCAATTGCTCACTGCCCAGCAGGGTGCGGTTGCTGTCGCCAAATCCGGCCCGCGCTCTATCGACATCAATCTTTCCGTCAGTGACAAAGTCGCTGTAGATGTATTGCTCGTCGCGCCCGATAAGGCGTGTGTCCAGCATCAACAGATCAAGCAGATCACCGTATTGAAAACGGCGATAAATGATGTCGTTCATGCTGGCGGGTGGGCGCACCGGCTGCCATTCGTGCCAGGCCTGCAATGCCACCAGTTTTCGATCCAGGAAGCTGCCCTCAGTGTCCGGATCGTGGTTTTCTGCCCCCTCCCGCCAGCTGTCATTCGCTATTTCGTGGTCGTCCCAGACGATGATGAACGGGTGGGCCGCGTGGGCCGCCTGCAGGTCCGCATCGCGGCGGTACTGCGCGTAGCGGGTGCGGTAATCCGCGAGCGAGAGCAGTTCATTGGCGGGTTCCACCACGCGACCGAGCTCCTCGGCGCGCTCGCTGGCGTAGCCATCGGAACTGTATTCATACAGGTAGTCACCGAGGTGCAACACGGCGTCGATGTCCTGGTTGGCGACTTCGCGGTACACATTGAAGAAGCCGGCGGGGTAATTCGAGCAGGACACTACTGCAAAAGCGGCGGCCTCTATCACGCCTTCTGGCAGCGTGCGGGTTCTCCCCACCGTCGACGTATTGTTGACCGTTAAAAAGCGATAGTAGTAGACGGTGTTCGGCTGCAGGCCTTCCACGTCGACCTTAACCGTGTAGTCAACGTCAGCCGAGGTGGTCCCGGTGCCACTGGCCACAATTGCGGCAAAGCCGGCATCGCTGGCCAGCTCCCACTGTATCCAGACCTGCCCCGGTATTGCCGGCGTAACCCGGGTCCAGATGATGACCCGGTCCGTCAGCGGATCGCCGGAGGCGACGCCGTGATTAAAATCGGCGGGCAAGGAGTTTAGCGAATTTGAATTGTTCGAGCCGCTCGAGCAGGCGATCAGGTTGCTGCCCAGCAGTGGTATCAGGGCGCTGGCCGCGAGGGCCTTGACGAGTGTGCGACGTTTAAAACCTGGAGGGGTGGTCATATGCGGTTCCTCTTATGTGGGGGGTGGGCACGGACAGCCCCGTGACCAGCCATTCGTGTCACAGGGCCCCCGGAGTATAGCGCCATGATGATTGCGGGCGCCATCACAAGAAGCGGCAGAATATGGGCCGTTCGACATTATCCCGGTTGTGTCGGGCTGGCGTCAGGGCGGGGTATAGCTACCGCTAAGATCCGCCGGTCCATTGTAGAGGAAGCCGTACTGCCTGGACTGGAACAACCATTTGCCCTGCCGTTTGACATAGGTATCCAGGTAGCGGCTGAGTACCGTGCTGGCAGTGCCCTGCGTGTCGCGCAGGTACTCGTGCAGGTACCAGTGGCCGCTGGCGGAGTCGCCGTCGACCGTGAACAGGCAGGAACTGGGCAGCATCAGTGCGAATTCAAAGCCGCCCATCATCTGCTGCCACAAGGCGAGGATATTATCCCGGCCACTCACTGGACTGCCCAACAGGTTCCACACGCCGTCCTCGGCCCAGGTGGCGATCCAGGCGTTGGCATCGCGGCGGTTGACTGCGTCCACGTAGCAGGCCATCAGGTTTCGCAGCGCCAGTTCATCTTGCAGTGGGTTCACGGTTTTTTCCTCGGGGTCAGACACGGGGCTACTGTAGCCCTGGACCGCAGGAAAAGAAACAGACGAGACTGTTTTTTAATAAACCGAACTGTTAGTATCTGTTCCCCTGATTCCCTGGTCTGGAAAAGCCGCTAATACACCCGAGGTGAACTGATGAATTTGAGTGCCTACCCCTATTTGCAGGGCAACTATGCGCCGGTTGCGGAAGAGCGTGATCTGGCAGAACACCAACTGACGGTAGAGGGTCAGGTACCGCGCAAACTCGCTGGAGCCTATATGCGCGATGGCGCCAATGTGGCGTTTCAGCCCAATCACTACGTCTACCCGCTGGATGGTGACGGTATGGTGCACGCGGTGTATTTTCGTGACGGGCATGTGCAGTACAAAAACCGCTGGGTTGAAACCAGCCACCTGCAGACCGAGCGAAAATTCAAGCGCATGATTTACGGCAGTGTCGGTAAGGTGTTGCCGGTGCCACAGGAGGTGATTGACGCCGGGGGTGAGCCCAATCCCGTACGCAATACCGCCAATACCAATGTGATATACCACAGCGGCAAGCTGGTCGCCATGTGGGAGGGCGGCTTCCCCCACCTGCTCAACAACGACCTGTCTACCGTCGGCCTGTACAATTACGACGGTGCGCTGAAGCCGGGTGATGCGTTGACGGCGCATCCCAAGGTATGTCCCGACACCGGGCAACTGGTGACCTGCACGCAGCGCTGGGACAGCTCCAACTACTGGGTGCAGATCTTCGATGCAAAGGGCAAGCATATGCAGACGATTCCGGTGGAGCTTGAGCGCAAGGGGATCATTCACGATCTGCAAATCACTCCCAACTACGTCATCATTTTTTACGCGCCCGCGTTCCACAGCCTGGAGAAAGCGATGAAGGGTGAAAATCCTTTCATGTGGGAGCCGGATTTGGGCACGCGGATCATCGTTATTCCCCGCGATGGCAAGGGCAAGCCGACCGTGTTTGAAACTGAAGCTTTCTTCAGCTGGCACTTCTGCAACGGTTTTGAACAGGGCGGCAAACTCATTCTCGACTACATCTGGATCAGCTCCATTCCCTTCACCACAGAACAGGGCAGCGGTGTGGAGAAACAGCCGCGGCGTATGTACCGCATGACGCTGGACCTTGCGACCCGCAAAGTGACCAACGAGAAATTCTCCGATATCTTCTGCGAGTTCTCGCGCGTAGACGAACGCAGGATGGGCAAGGATTACCGCTACGGATTTGCCGCCTCCTCCAATCGTGAGTGGGGGGATGCGCACGGCTATAACTGCACCGGTCGTTACGACTTCAAGACGGGCGAGACCAAGTTGTGGGAGTTCGGGCCCGAGGCCAATGCCGGTGAACCGACCTACGTACCGAATCCCGACAGCGAGCGCGAAGAAGATGGCTGGGTAATGTGCTTCGTATACAACCCCGGCGAAGGCGCTTTCCTGTCGATTCTCGGTGCGGGCGACTTTGACAGCGGGCCAGTCGCCAAAGTGCATATTCCGGGACGAGTACCCAACGGCTTCCACGGTAACTGGATGCAGGGGCTTGTACTCAACTGATTGCGCCACGATTCGGAGCCGGTTGCATGACCACTCGACCTGAGATGGACACCAGCGTCTCGCCTTATCTGCAGGGCAACTATGCCCCTGTGCCAAAGGAATACAGCGTCGACCAGAGTTCGGGTGGCCTGCGCGTCGAGGGCGATATACCGGCGCACCTGGTTGGCGCGTTTATGCGCAACGGCCGCTCCTACGGCAGTGTCGGCAGGATTCGAATGCCTGATCGCGCAGTAATGCATGATTTGCAGATCTGTGGCGACTACGTGGTTATTTTTTATCCTCCTGCATTTACCAATCTGGAAGCTGGTCTCACCGGTGGCAACCCGTTTAACTGGCATGCTGACCAACCTACACGCAGCTGCGCCATTTCCCGCAATGGTGAGCCTGTCTGGTTCGAGAAATCGAGCTTTTTTAGTGGGCATTTCACTAACGGGTTGCACGCCAACTGGATGCCTGGCCTGACCCTGCAGTCGCCGCAGGGCTTTCGTCAGAACCCGGCGTCCATGCTGCTGTAAGGCTTTTACCAATGCGTATCCACAGAAGCGGAATTGAGAAAATACCATGACTCATCGAGTGCCCATCGCCGAAGGTTTATTCACCTGGCCGACCGCCACACCGGCCCTGCTGGCCAGCCGCTGCAGGAACTGCGGGATCGCCAGTTTTCCCGCCGGGAGTTCCTGCATGGCCTGTTCCGGGCAGGACGTCGCTGTGGAGGAGTTGCCCGGGCGCGGCACATTGTGGACCTGGACCATTCAGCGCTTCATGCCTAAAACGCCGTATAACAGCGCTGAAACGGCGCAGACATTCACGCCCTATGGGGTGGGCTATGTGGAGCTGCCTGGCGGTGTACGGGTAGAGGGTCGCCTGACGGAAAACGATCCACAGAAGTTACGCATTGGCATGGCCATGGAGGTTGTCTTTGCGCCCTGGCGCATCGATGAAAAAGGCGACGAGGTGATCAGCTTTTTTTTCCGGCCCGTCGAGTGAATCTGCCCGGTAGGGCTATCGGCGTAAAGATGAGCGAGCGCAAGATGATCAATCGAGAGAGACATTTATGGACGTAGCAATAGTTGGTATCGGCATTCACCCCTTCGGTCGCACACCGGCCCGCAGCGGACTGCAACAGGGCGCCTTCGCCGCGCGCCTGGCATTGCAGGATGCGGGCATCGAATGGCGCGATATCGAGTTCGCTTTTGGTGGCAGCGCCAGCGCCGGCAGCGCCGATGCACTGGTTAACGAGCTGGGGCTGACCGGCATTCCCTTTATCAATGTCGCCAATGGCTGTGCCACCGGTGGCAGTTCGCTGATTTCGGCGTTCAACGCCATCAAGTCGGGTCAGTACGATATCGGCATGGTGGCCGGATTCGACAAACACGATCGCGGTGCGTTCAACGCTGATCCGAAAGAGCTGGGCATCGGGCAGTGGTACGGTGAGGTGGGCATGATGATGACCACGCAGTTTTTTGCCATGAAAATTCAGAAGTACATGCACGACTACAATATCAGTACCGATACGCTGGCCAGGGTCGCTGAAAAAGCATTTGTCAATGGTGCCAAAAACCCCAACGCCTGGCGCCGGGAACCGATCAGCGTCCAGGAGATCGCCAACTCCATGATGGTGAGCGACCCGCTGACCAAATTTATGTTTTGCTCGCCCTCGGAAGGCGGTGTCGCCCTGGTCCTGTGCCGAGCGGACCACGCCAAGCGCTACACGGATACACCGGTGTACCTGAAAGCTGCCAGCATGAAATCCCGACGTTTCGGTTCCTTCGAGGTGTTCGCGCCCAGCCAGGCGCTGCAGCAGGTGGATGGCCCCACGGTAGATGCCTCCAGGGCTGCCTTTGAAATGGCCGGTGTGGGCCCGACGGATATGGACGTCATGCAGTTGCAGGACACTGAGGTCGGTGCCGAGATTATGCACATGGCGGAGAACGGCTTCTGTGAGCACGGTGCACAGGAGGCGCTGATTCAGGCGGGTGCCACGCATATCGGTGGCAGCATGCCGGTCAATACCGACGGCGGCTGCCTGGCCAATGGCGAACCGATTGGCGCGTCCGGCTTGCGCCAGGTCTACGAGAACGTATTGCAATTGCGCGGGCAGGCGGGAGAACACCAGGTCCCCGGTGATCCGCAACTGGCTTACACCCATGTGTATGGTGCGCCCGGCATCAGTGCAGTCACCATCCTGCAGCGCTAGTTCAACAGTAACGAGGTTTGTCCTATGAATGAGAAAGTAAAACTGACGCCGCAACAGATCGCTGCCCGCAACCCCTCAGAGACATTCCAGGACCTGCTTGATCTGGAAAAGTTGCATGTTCCAGCGGCATTGCGTGAGAGCACGGATACGTATCTCGGATCTGAAGACATCACCGTCGAGCGTTATATATCACGTGAATTTTTTGAGCGGGAAGTTCAGAAGGTATGGCGCAAGACCTGGCAGGTGGCCTGCCGCGAGAGCCGGCTGCGCAATTCGGGCGACTACTTTGTCTACGATATCGTTAATGATTCCATCCTGTTGACGCGCACTGCAGCGGGCGAGCTGAAAGGGTTTTACAATTCCTGCCTGCACCGTGGCCGGGCACTGAAGCGGGGCGCCGGGCGCGCCGACATCATCCGCTGCCCCTTCCATGGTTGGAGCTGGAAGCTGGACGGTGAGTTCGACAGCGCGCCCTGCCAGTGGGATTTTCCCCATGTTACAGCGGATACAAACAAGTTGCCGCAGGTGCGCGTGGCGACCTGGGGTGGCTGGGTGTTCATCAACATGGACGATGCGGCGCCGACGCTGGAGGATTACATGGAAGTGTTACCCGCGCACATGAATCAGTGGAAACACGAGCAGCGCTATGTCTCGATGCATATTGAGAAAGTGATTGCCGCCAACTGGAAAGTGACGCTGGAAGCGTTTATCGAGTCTTACCACGCCATCGCCACGCATCCGCAGCTGATGCCTTTCCAGGCGATTGATAACTCACAGTACGATGTCTGGGGCGATCATGTCAGTCGCACCATTACGGCCTATGGCGTAGCCAATCCTACGCACGCAGACCAGTTTACGGAGCAGGAGTCCATGGATGCGATGATGGAACTGGCCGGCAGTGAGCTTCGTCCCGAACTGGCGCCCGGCCAGACGGCGAGGGAGAAACTCGCCGAGGTTGCCCTGCCCTCGGCCAATGAGCAGTCCGGCGAAGATTTCACGGGTCGCGCCACCATGTCCGAGCTGATGGACTCGACATTGTACCTGCTGTTTCCCAACTTTGCCCCGTGGGCGGGTCACGGCACCGTCATCACCTATCGCCATCGCCCCAACGGTGACGACGTCGACAGTTGTATCATGGATATATTCCTGCTGACACGCTATCCCGAGGGTACTGAGCCCCCGGACGATGCGCCGACATACCGCCTGGGCATCGACGAACCGTTCAGCGATGCCGCAGAGGTCATGGGCGCTGGCTTGTCCAATGTGTTCAACCAGGATGGCGCCAATCTGCCCCAGGTGCAGAAGGGCCTCAAGGCGTCAAAGAAAGGCGCAGTCACGCTGGGCAACTACCAGGAAGTGCGTATCCGGCACTTCAACCAGACGCTGGACAAGTATCTCAACGCCTGACGGCATAAAAGAGTCATCGATTATGAACGACCTGTTCCAGCCATTTTCACTTGAGGGTAAGGTCGCTCTCGTTACCGGCGCCTCCAGCGGTTTTGGATGCCATTTTGCCCAGGTGCTGGCGCAGGCCGGTGCGAAAGTGGCGTTAGCTGCACGGCGCACTGACTTGATCCAGGCGGAAGCCGATCGCATCACAGCCCGGGGCGGTGCGGCAGTGGCTGTCACCATGGATGTGACCAGCAGCAAGAATATCGCCGCCGCGCTGGATGAGATTGAGCAGGCTTTTGGCGTGGTCACGGTGGTCATCAATAATGCCGGTATCACCATTCCAAAATTGCTGCTGGATCTTAGCGATGAGGATTGGACCAATGTTATTGATACCAATCTCAATGGCGTCGCCTACGTCGCACGCGAGACGGCACGGCGCATGATCGCGGCGGGTACGGGCGGCAGCATTGTTAATATCGCCTCTATCCTGGCCGAGAGGGCGCAAAAGGCGCTGACCAATTACGCGGCGTCCAAGGCGGCAGTCGTGCAGTTTACCAAGGTGGCCGCGCTGGAACTGGCGCAGCACAATATCCGCGTCAATGCGCTTTGCCCAGGCTATTTCCAGACCGAACTGAACGGCGAGTGGTTCAAAACCAGCGAGGGGCAGGCGCTGATCAAGCGCATACCCCAGCGCCGCACGGGCAACCTGGAAGAACTGAACGGCCCACTGTTGTTGCTGGCGTCTGCCGCCGGGTCACTGATGACAGGATCGGCGATCACCGTGGACGGCGGACACGTGTTGTCGGATCTGTAGTGCCGGACGTTCGATTCACCACAATTAAGGGTATAAAACGTTGATAAAGAATCCGTTGAGCGCTGAGCGTATCAAACGTGACGGTGCGCTCTGGGGCAACCGGACTATCGCCCAGGGCGCGTGGCAAAAGGCCAGTGAGCAAGCCGATGAGGTGGCGATCTACCTGGAAGGGGAGCCTGCCATCACCTACGCATCCATCGCCGAGGAGGCGCGGCGCCTGGTGACCGGCCTACAGCAGCTGGGAATGACATCCGGGGACGTGATCAGTTTTCAACTGCCGAACTGGCGCGAGGCCGTGGTGGTTGATATCGCCGCGTCCGCGCTGGGCTTGATCGTGAACCCGGTGATACCGATTTATCGCGACCACGAATTGCGCTTCATTCTCAAGGATGCCAGGACTCGCCTGATCTACATTCCGCAGCAGGTGCGCAGCCTGGAGTTCCCCTCCATGCTCGACGCCCTGCGCCGCGAACTGCCGGATCTTGAGTACGTGGTAACGGTCAGGGCCGAGCGGGAGTACTCGGGCATGCTGTGCTACGAGGATCTGGTCAACAATGCGCCGGTGGGTGTGGCGTCGCTGCCACAGGTGGATCCCAACTCGATCAAGGCCATTCTGTACACATCCGGGACCACCGGTACACCCAAGGCCGTCATGCACAGCCACAATACGCTGGCACGGGTGATCCAGAATTCTCTGGATTACTGGCAGATGGATGAACGCGATGTGATGCTGATGCCATCCCCGGTCACCCATATTACTGGCTACGGTTCCGGCATGGTGTTGCCGTTTGTGACGCCGGTGAAATCGGCACTGATGGCGCGCTGGGATGCGGATGCTGCCGTGGCGTTTATCAATGCGGTCGGCGCGACCGCCAGCGTCGGCGCCACACCCTTCCTGGTGGAGCTGGTGGCGGCGGCCAAACGCCACCACACCGGTCTGCCCAGCATGCGCCTGTTTGCCTGCGGTGGTGCGGCAGTGCCGCCGCAAGTGATCCATGATGCCTGTGAAGCACTGGACAACTGCCGCGCGTTCCGTGTCTACGGCAGCACAGAGACACCGGTTATCACGCTGGGCTTTGTCGGCGATGGGCAGCAAACGCTGGCAGCGGAAACCGATGGCCTGATCTACGCCTACGAGGTAAAGATACTGGATGAGCAGGGCAGGGAGGTGGCGCCCGGCGTCGACGGTGAAATCGCCGCACGCGGTGCCGGCATGATGCTCGGCTACGCCGACCCGCAGCAGAACGCCCAGGCGCATGACGCCGAGGGGTTTTTCCTGACCGGGGATATCGGTCATGTGACACCGGACAATGCGATCCTCATCACTGACCGCAAGAAAGACATCATTATTCGTGGCGGCGAAAATATCAGCGCCAAGGAGATCGAGGATGTCCTCCACGATCATCCGGATATCCGTGAAGTGGCGGTGGTGGCCATGCCCCATGAACGGTTGGGAGAAGGCGTGTGCGCCTATATCGTTGCTACCTCCGCAGACAGCACACTGGATCTGGCGGCGGTAGCCCGTTTCGCCGACGAGGCGCAACTGGCCCGGCAGAAAATTCCTCAGCACATCGAACTCGTCAGCGCGCTGCCGCGCACGGCCAGCGGTAAGGTGCGCAAGGATGTGCTGCGCCGGCAGATCAGGGAGTTGTTGGCAGGGGGTGGTGCGAGTTGATGCAAATGCACCCGTTGAGCGTTGCGTATAACGGGTTTCCACAGAGGCAGCACAATGGCGCGTTTTAATCGCAGGACAACCGCGGAGCAGGTTAGCGACGGAATAGATCTCGTTGGCCGCAATGTACTGGTGACAGGCGGCAACACCGGCCTCGGCCTGGAAACGGCACGGGTACTGGCGCTGCGCGGCGCGCACGTCACCCTGGCGTGCCGCAATCTGGCCAAGGCGGAGCAGGCACGACAGTCGCTTGTGGATGGCGCCAACGGGCGGATTGCCAAAAGCCAGCTCGATCTGCTGGAGCTTGAACTGAACTCGCTGGCCGCTACAAGGCAGTCGGCAGTGGAATTCAATCGTCGTGGTCTCCCGCTGCATGTGCTGGTCAATAACGCGGGCATCATGATCCCCATGGCGCGGCGCACGCAGGACGGCTTCGAGGCCCACCTGGGGATAAACCACCTGGCCCATTTCCTGTTCACCCATCTTGTACTCGACTCCCTGCGCGCGGCAGGGGGTGCCCGCGTGGTGGTGCTGTCATCTTCGGCCATGGGCATGGCGACGCTGACTCCCGCGCTGGAAGATCTCAACTGGGAGCGGCGTAAGTTCAGCGGCTTTCGCTCCTACGGTGATTCCAAATTGATGAACCTGATGTTTGCCCGTGAGCTCAACAAACGCTATGCCAGTGAGGGCATTGTCGCCAACGCCTTGCATCCCGGGGTGATCGGCACGGAACTGGCCAGGGACCAATCCATGCCGTTCATGCTGATGGGTATATTCATGCTGCCCTTTATGAAATCCGTACCCCAGGGCGCTGCCACCAGCGTCTATGTGGCGACCAGTCCCGAGTACCAGGATCGGGGCGGGCTGTTTTTCAGTGATTGCCAAGAGAAAAAGCCGCTGCACAAACTGGCGCTGGATGACCGCCTGTGCCGCGACCTCTGGCACCGCAGCTGCGAGCTGACGGGCGTTGAGTCCTGAGTCCTTTCTTCGACAGGTGAATGGTTATGACAGCACTGACACGGAAAACAGCGGTGATACTCGGGGCCTCCGGTACCGCCAATTTTGGTGCCGCCATTGCCCGCCGCCTCGCGGCAGAGGGCGCGAATACCGTGGTAGCGGCGCGACGCGCGGAAGCACTCGGGCAACTCGCGGCGGAGTTGGGCGGCACGGCCGTGGCCTGCGATGTGACCCGGGATGGCGATATTGCGAACTTGTTCAGAATTGCCACACAGACCTACGGGAAAGTGGATATCGCGGTGTTCTCGGCAGGCATCCACTCGGCGGTGGCCATAGCGGACCTGGACGCGCAGGCCATCCGGCCCACACTGGAGGTCAGCATTATCGGCGCGCTGCTGTTTTTTCGCTTCGCAGCGGCGGCCATGCCTGAGGGCGGCTCCGTGATCACCGTATCCTCGCTCACGGCACGTATACCGGGGCCGGGTCTGGCGGTTTATTCTGCCGCCCGCGCCGGTATCGATTACGCCATCAAGGTCGCGGCGGTGGAGTACGGTGCGCAAAAAGTGCGGTTTAATTCCATCGCAGCGGGTCTGATCCAGACCGATATGACGGATGCTTTTTTTGGCATGCCAGCCATTATCGATGCTCATGTGAATGCCACACCAAGCGGCCGTATGGGCACACTCGACGATATCGCGGAAGCGGCGTTATTCCTCGCTGACGGCCAGCGCTCGGGCTATATCAATGGCCAGGTGCTCGACCTCGCGGGTGGACAACAGAATGGGCGGCTGCCGCATTTTGACCTGGCGGGTGGCTGACCACCCTTTCGAAAAACTGACAAGCAAAGCGAGGCACTACCATGCAGGGATACGAGGACGTGACGCTCTACCAACTCAGTGATGCACGCGAAAAGGAGTTGGTGGAAAAGCAGATCGAGTGCAATTTCATCTGGACCAATAAGGATGGCCACGGGCTTGGCGTGATTATGAATTACGTCGCCCGCAATGGTTCCATCTGGCTGACCGCCACCAGCCAGCGGGCGCGCATCAAGGCGCTGCGCCGCGATCCGAGGGCCTCGGTCGTGATATCCAGCATGGGCACCGACATGGGGCCCGGTAAGCAGATAACCTACAAGGGTCGTGTCATCATTCATGATGACCAGGTGACCAAGGACTGGTTCTACCCCGCGATGGGAGCGATCATCAGCCCTTATCCGGCACCCACGTTGGAAGCGGCGATCAAGCATCTGGACACGCCGCTGCGGGTTATTCTGGAACTGGTGCCCGAGAAAACCATCAAGTTCGATGGCGACAGTATTTCCCAGGCCTCGTACGACGGCAAGGTCCCGGGCCACGAGATGTCGTAGTTCAAGGCCATGACGCAGCCCGAAGTTAGTGTAAACTGCTCAATCCCGAGAAAAATGCAGCAGGAACTATGGCAATCGACTTCACCTTCAGCCCGGAAGTGGAACAGGTTCGCGCCAGCATTCGGGACTTTCTGACCAACACGGTAAAACCGCGCTATGCAGAACTGAGCGCGAACAAGGCTGCTAAACGGGAGGACTGGTCTGAGCTGATCAAGGCACTGCGCCAGGAAGCCAAAGCCAAGGGTTTCTGGCTGCCCCATATGCCTCAGGAGGTGGGGGGTATGGGACTGGGTGTTACTGCGCTGGCCGCGGTGTCTGCCGAAGCGGCTAAAGTGCCTTACGGTTCGTACATACTCAATGCCCACGCGCCGGATGAAGGGAATATGCATACCCTGCATCACTTCGCTACGGCGTACCAGCGCGAGCGCTACCTGAATCCGTTACTTGCAGGAGAGGTCCGCTCCTGTTTCTCCATGACCGAGCCCGAAGTGGCCGGCTCAGACCCTACACTCATTCAAACCATGGCAGAGGAAGACGGCGACGCGTGGGTTATCAACGGGCACAAGTGGTTTACCTCGGGAGCGCGCGGCGCGACTTTTGCCATCGTTATTGCCCGCACCGACCCGGATGCGGACATTCCGCAGGCGCGTAACTCCGCCTTCATAGTTGACTGCGACTCGCCCGGTTTCGAGATTGTGCGCGACATCGAGACCATGGCTGGCAGCCACAACCATTGTGAGATTCTGTACAAGGATGTGCGTGTGCCGAAGGCCAACCTGCTGGGCGAGCGCGGTGGTGGCCATAAGCTGGGCCAGGTGCGACTGGGCCCGGCCAGGCTGGCACACTGTATGCGCTGGTTGGGTGAAATCGAAATGGCCCTGGAAATGCTGATCGATCGCGCCACTAAACGCTTTGCCCACGGCTCGCTGCTCAGTGAAAAGCAGAGTATCCAATGGATGATGGCTGACAGTGCGATGGAGCTCTATGCGTCCAAACTGATGGTATTACACGCCGCCTACAAGATAGAGAATGGCATGGACTTCAAGCAGGAAGTCTCTATGGCCAAGCACCATGTGGCCAACACACTGTGGCGAGTCTGCGACCGTGCAGTGCAAGTGCACGGCGCCCTGGGCTATTCCAAAGACTCGCCACTATCGGGGATGTTGCTACAGGCGAGGTGGGCGCGCCTGGCCGATGGCGCAGATGAGGTACACCAGATGCGTATCGCGGATTTACTGATGCGCGCCTATGGCGAAACCGGTTCCATCAATGGCGCGGTCGGGGGCCTGCCGCTGTAACGCATCAGGTCGGGACTTGCGCTACAATTTATACGACGACTGATATCAAGACTAACACCCACTCAACTATGAAGGACAACACATGAACAAGGACAATGTGGCTTACCAGATGTCGCTCAGGTCACGGGAGTGCCTCAAAACCAAAGACAAGGCAACCTGGCTGGCCATGTGGGCCGAAGATGGCATTATTGAGGATCCGATCGGCCCGACCATGCTCGACCCCGAGGGCAAGGGGCACTCGACTCCGGCAGCGCGGGAGGCCTTCTACGACCGCAATATTGCCAACTCCGATATTGAGTACATTATTCACGAGACCTACACGGCACACCTTGAGTGCGCCAACATTGTTACCCTGAATGTGCATATGACAATCGATGGCAAGAAGTACTACCAGCAGGTCAACGGTGTGTTTACCTACCGTTGCAACGAGCAGGGCAAGCTGACAGCCCTGCGCGGGTTCTGGGAGTTCGACGAGGGCATGGCCACCTTCAAGGAAGTCGCTGCAGCCTGATCATTACACAGCGCGCCCTGGCTACTGCAGCGCCGCGCTGGTGGTATCGCGCATCACGCCACCGTCAAACGTGATGGTTTTCTGTGGCACCACTTCAATGATGATGCGCGCCGGCGTATCCAGGAACGCCACAAACGCCTCAGGTGTTGGCGCCGGGCTGTTGGCGTGGCGGGCGAAGTCCGGGTAGAACCAGTCCTTGGTGGACTGGTCCTGGTGCAAAATCGCGTGACCTTTGAACGTGATGGACTGGCTCACATCGTCGTCGACCCCGGCGCTGGAGATCACTACGCAGCAGCGCGGGTCGCGGGCCAGGGCTTTCATGCGCGCGCGCTGCTCGGTCGCGGTGCACCAGATGCGACCGTGGCGCCAGATATAACTCATGGTGACGCCCATCCCGTGACCCTCTCTGGTGGTCCAGATAAAGGTCAGTTCATTCTGCGTGAGCAGCAGCGTCTCCTGTTTTTCCGGGGTCAGGCCGTACATGGTGACATCGTCATAATTCTCTACTTTATTCTCCATTTTCTGGGTGCTCATGGGCTCGTGCTCCGGACAAATTCAGAATAAACAGTACGTCCTGACTGTTTTGTGCTAAGGTATCACGACACCGGTTTATTGCAAGCGGGCAGCGGCTGGTTTTCCGTTGCGCGCCGGAATTTTGCGCAGGAGGAGAAGCGATTTATGGGGCGAGTGGCGAACAAAGTGGCGCTGATAACGGGCGGTGCATCAGGATTGGGATTGGCCTCCGCCCGTCGTTTGGCTGCAGAGGGCGCCATCGTGATCATTGCCGATATCAACCAGGAACAGGGCGCGGCGGCGGTCAGTGATATACCGGGCGCACGCTTCGAACTGCTGGATGTGACGTGTGAAGCCAACTGGATAGCGCTGGTGGACAAGGTAGTGGCGGAGCACGGCCGCCTGGATGTCCTGCTGAACAGCGCCGGTATCGTGCGCCTTGCCAGTATTGAGGACACCACCGAAGAGATGTGGCGGCAGATCAACGCGGTGGGCACCGACGGTACCTTCTTCGGCTGTAAACATGCGCTGCGCGTCATGAAGGCCGCCAGGCGCGGTTCCATTATCAACATGTGCTCAACGGCAAGCATCATGGGCGGCCCGCAAATCTTTGCCTATGCCGCCTCCAAGAGTGCCATTCGCGGGATGACCAAGTCAGTGGCGGTGCTGAGTGCGCAGAGCGGCTACGGCGTGCGCTGTAACTCTATCCACCCCGGCAATATGCGCACGCCAATGCTGGAGGGTGTGCGCGACATCGTGCGGAAAAACGATCCCGAGGCGGCGCAGTCAATGGAGAATGTCTGGGTGGGCGAGCCAATCGATGTGGCCAACATGGTGTTGTTCCTGGCCTCGGATGAATCCGTCGCCGTCAATGGCGCCGCCATGGTGGTCGACAATACGACAACGATCACCGAAGGAGTGGTGCCACGGTAACAAGGAGCAGATGAAGATGGGCGTGATGGAAAACGAACTGCTGATCAGGAGTGCCCTGATCGACAATTATAATAACTATGCCCAGGGCCTGGACAGCAAGGACTGGGATCTGGTGCGCGCCTGTTTTGCCGATGAAGTGCTGATTGATTACGGCAGTATCAGCGCGCCGACCGGCGCTCCCGCCGTACCACGCCGCGCCGACGACTGGCTGAAGATATTGCAGGGTGTGATCAACGGTTTCCATATCACCCGCCATGCCATCAGCAACCATCGCTTTTCGATTTCCGCGAGTAAGGTTAGCTGCCGTGCCTATCTGTCCGCCGACCACGTGCTGTTTCCCAATCCGGAGGTACCGATCATCGGCGCGCAGGACGTGGTCACGGTGGTGGGGGAGTACAACAACCACTATGCGCAGATCGGCGGTGCCTGGAAGATCTGCAAATCGGAGCTTGCGATCAACTGGTCCTCGGGCAACATGGCGCTGTTAACCGCGGCAACCGAGCGGGTGTTGGCACAGCAGCGCTGAAACGCAGCGCGCTTATCAGTCCTGAAAGCGGAACACCCGCTGCTCCGCTGCTCTGTGCACAGTGATTCCTCGGCCGATGGGGGAACTGTGTTGCATGGCCGCGGTGATTGCCGGATCAATGCTGGAGGCCAGAACGCGTTCACCTGCGGGCGTCTCGGCCAGGACGATGCCGAGATCTGCCCTCTCGCGTTGCACAGCCACCGTGTAGGAAAGAATGTTGCCGCTGTGCGCGTCATGACAGAAAGCTCGTGCAGGGATCGCGGTGCAATCCAGGCTTGGATCGTCGAATCTGCTCCAGTCGATACGGCGGGCGCGCGCCGGATCCGTGGTGAGCATGGCGGCGGCGTGCTTCGACAGCATACCGCCATTGGCGGTGACCAGGCCGCTTGCCTGGTGCCCGCGCAGCCGTGTGGCAACTTCGGCCAGCGCATGCATGCTGTAGTTATTGCCCGGGCCGCCAAAAAAGGGC
>Ga0163144_10002740_pt1 | contig 40330 bp, 20 predicted proteins | sample OliLak19BULKMAT1_FD_123175 | JGI IMG/M metagenome (GOLD analysis project Ga0163144, IMG submission 123175) | Freshwater microbial mat bacterial communities from Lake Vanda, McMurdo Dry Valleys, Antarctica - Oligotrophic Lake LV.19.BULKMAT1 | ecosystem: Environmental > Aquatic > Freshwater >...
CCCGCGGGCTCGCCGTCCTCGTCGGGCTTCGCCGCGGGGTCGTTCTCCTTGGCGAGGCGCTCGCGCAGGGCGCGCTGGGCGGGCTTCTGGGCGTCGAGGTCGAACGTGGTGCGGATCGTCAGTCCTCCGCGCAGCAGTCGCTCCTTCGTGTAGGCGCGCAGCATCTGCCGGCGGACGAACTCGACGACGTACGGGGCCTCGTTGACGCGCGTGCGCCAGAAGGAGACCTCCGGGATCTTGGCGCGGCGCTCGAAGCGCCCCCAGAACTCGGCCTCGATGCGATCGACGGAAGATTCCGGGATGAAGCCGTTGCGGGCCATGCGCTTGAGCACGGTGCGCTGGCGCGGACGCGCCAATTCAGGGGAATCCAGCGGCGAGTACTTGTTCGGGCTGGGGATGATGCCGACGATCACGGCGGCCTCGCCGACGTCGAGGGCGGAGGCGGGCTTGTCGAAATAGTAGCGCGAGGCGGACTCGACGCCGAAGGCGCCGTGGCCGAAGTAGGCGAAGTTCAGGTACATCATGAGGATCTGGTCCTTCGTGAACTTTTGCTCGAGCTTGCGCACGCAGAAGTACTCGTAGATCTTGCGGCCCGCGGTGCGCTTGCGCGTCGTGAACATCTGCTTGGCGAGCTGCTGCGTCAAGGTCGAGCCGCCCTGCCGGCGGCGGACGCCGGTCAGCGTGACGAAGACGGCGCGCGCCGTCGCCTTCCAGTCGACGCCGCGATGCTCGTAGAAATGGGCGTCCTCGCTGGCGACGAGCGCCTTCTTGAGGAAGGCGGGAATTTCGTCGGGGGAGCGCACGTACTGCCCCTTTTCCACGGAGAACTCCGCGATGAGGCGGTCCTTGACGTCCAGGATCCGGGTGGGTGCCGCCGCGACGGACAGCTTCGAGGCCATGTACGGAACCTCGAAGGTCTCGTCCTCGCCGAGCAGGTACTCCTCGCGGCCGGGCAAGGTGAGGTTAAGGTAGTAGGCGTCCATGCGCTCGATGATCGTCGTCTCGAACTGACGGTATTGGCGCCAGCCGGACAGGATCATGCCGCCGACGACGAGGGCGGCGGCGAGCGACACGGCGCCCGCGGCTAAAAACGCGCGGCGGATCCACGTGCGAAGCATGTCCCCATGATACCCAATTGAGTCATGCGGGGCTTACGTACGAAAAATTCTTACACGCCCTCGATATCGCCCGCGGCGAATGCCGTGCTAGCATCGAAAAACCACGGAGGCTTCATGAAGACCGGTCTGGTTTCCATCGTCGCGCTGGGCGCGGCGTTGCTGTCGTCGGGCTGCGGCGAATTCACGGGCTTCGGAGGCGAACGGCGCCTGAGCCTGGCGCAGGACATCATGTCCGTCTGGTCCGAAGGATCCCGGATCACGGGCGCCGCGATGATCGACAAATACGGCCCGCCGGACGCCCTCGCGCGGGACGCGCTCGGCTGGCGGGAACGGGGGCGCTGGATGAGGATCGTCGTGCGGGACCGGAGGCGGGCGGAGACGGCCGGCATTCTCGAGCAGACCGTCGAGTACTACGTGCCCGAAAGCCGGCGCCGTGAGCTCGAAGCTTTCAGCGGCGACGTGCGCGTCTCGCGCGAAGGCACCGCGATCTCCTCGCGCTCCGATGACGAGGCGCTCAATTATCTGGCGCTCAACTTGGCGGACGGCATCGGCCGGGGGATCCTCGACGCGGAGCGGGCGCGCGGCTATTACCGGCGGGCCGTGGACCTGTCGCGCGCCGGGAAGACGTCGCCCTTGATGGAAGGCTTTCTTTTCATCGAGAGCCCATGATCTCGCCACAAAAACTTTGCATTCCCGCCATGCCCTCGCGCGCGGCGATTGCGGTAGGCTGGGCCATGCACTGGAAACACAAGGCGAGGCTGCAGAACGCGGTCGCGCGCCTTCCGTCGGTCGTCTCGTACGAGCTCTATTACCGCTTGCAGCGTCATCTCGGCGGCCTGAGGCGAATGGACGCCGTCGCGGGCTTGTCCGACGGGCTCGAGGCCTGGAAAAGGCTGCTCGCGGCGGGCGACGAGCCGTCGGGCGGGACCTTCTTCGAGGTCGGAACCGGCCGCGCCCCGCTCGTTCCCCTCGCCTATTGGCTGCTGGGAGCCAGGCGGACCATCACCTTGGATCTCCATCCGTACCTGAAGGCGGAGCTGGTGCGGGATTGCCTCCATGACCTGTCGCGCCGCGAAGCCGATGTCCGGGCGCTGTTCGGGCCGCTGCTTAAGAAGCGGAGGCTGGACGCGCTCCTGGGCTTGGACCGGACATTCCGCTTCGACCTTCGCGCCTTCTTCGATTTGTGCAGCATCGACTACGTCGCGCCGGGCGACGCGGCGCGGACCGGCCTGAGGGCGGCCTACGCCGACTATCACACGTCGAACGTCGTGCTGCAGCACATCCCTCCCGCGGTGCTCGAGCGGGTCTTCGCGGAAGGCAACCGGATCGTAAAGCCCGGCGGACTGTTCGTCCACCGGATCGACTATTCCGACATGTTCTCGCATTCGGACCGCTCGGTCTCCCCGATCAATTTTCTGCGCTTCTCCGACGCGGAATGGGACGGGTACGCCGGCAACCGCTATATGTACGCGAACCGGCTGCGCCACGACGATTATCTGAGGCTCTACCGCTCCGCGGGCCACCGCGTGGTCGCCGTGGAGGCGACGGTCCACCAGAGCTCGTTGGAGCGGCTGCGCGCCGGTGAGTTGTCGATCCACGAACGCTTCAAGGACAAGCCGCCCGAGATCCTCGCGACCACGTCCTCCTGGATCGTCTCCCGAAAATCCTAGCGCCGGCGGAACACGTAGAGGCGGTTGCCCGCGCGCCAATCGGGCGCGTCGGCGGCGACGAACGGGATGGGCCCCGGCTCCCGCTCGACGGCGACGTAACCTTCCAGGCGGTAGTCGGCCGCGAGCCACGCGCGCACCGCGTCCCGAAACCGGAGCCCGAGCGTCGACCCGAACAAGGTCGAGATCGGCTGATTCACGTAGACGACGTACGCGGGCTTCGCGGCGCGCAGGTCGGCGAGCTCCCGCTCGAGCGGCTCCGCGTTTTTCGGGAACATCGTGAGCGGGTAGACGAAGTCGTGGCGCGTGGCGGCGCGACGGCCGGAGTAGACGTAGAGCGCCGGCTCGGAGCCGAACACCCAGATCGTGTCGGCGGGAGACGTGCGCTGCCCCAGCCAAGCGCCGAGCCGCTCGTTCTCGAGCAAGGGGCTGGGGTAGAGGAGATCCTTCGCGACGGCCTCGCGGCTCTTGCCGAAATAGAAGCCCGCGCCGGCCGCCGCCGGGACCAGGGCGAGCGCGGCGAGCGCGGCCCACGCGCGCTTCCCGCCGAGCCTCGCGGCGCCGTAGGCCGCCGCGAGGCACAGCGGCGGCGCGGCCTGCAGGAAATAATGCGGGAACAGCAGAAGGCCGGTCGCCGCGGCGAGAAGCCCCCCCGCGAGCCAGAGGACCGCGATGAGCTGTCCCCGATTCTCCCAGTCCGCCGTGACTCCCTTCAGCCCGAGCAGAGCGAGCGCCCACGCGGGCCAACTCCCCTTCAGGAAGGCCGGCGCGAGGTCCAAGGCGAAAAATCTCCCTTGCTCCGCGGCCGCAGACCAGCCCGCGAGCCCGGCGTAGCGCATGTTTCCGGCGACCGCGCAGTCCCAGAAATATCCGAGGCCGCCGCGCGCCGCGAAATACGCGGCCCAGATCAATGGGATCGCCGCCGCGGAGGCCGCGAACGCCGACGCGGCCTTCGGATCCCAGCGCCGCCCACCGCGCCAGACGGCAAAGAAGCCCGCCGCCGCGACGGGCCAAAGCGCCGTCTGCTTCGTCATGAGCGCGGCGCCGGCCAGCAGGCCGCTCAGCGCGGCGTGACGCGCCGTTTGGCGCGACGCCGCCCAAAAGGCCCAGGCCGCGAACGCGGCGGCGAAGACCTCCGTGTTGGCCGCGAAGCCGAAGTCTCCGACGGGCATCGTGCTCAACGTGAGGTATGCGGCCGCAGCCGCCAGCCGCTCAGCTGGACTCCACCTCTTCGGCGTGAGCAGGAGCAAAGCGAGCGCCGTCAGAAATGCGGCGAGCATCGCCGCGTAGCGCGCTGACTCAGGCGCGGAGGACAGCGCCGCGCACAGCCGATAAACGGCGAAAATCATCGGCGGCTTCTGATTGAACACGTCGCGGTACGGAAGCCCGCCCTCCGACCAGATGCGGGCCGCGTAGGCGTACTCGCCCTCGTCGCTCAACAGCGGCAGGCCGACGCCGTGTACGCGCAGCGCGAGGTGCCAGCCGAAGGCCAGCGCCAGGCCGAGGGGAAGGATCCAGCGCCTAGTCATGGGCCTGACTTTACTTTTTTTACTTATACACCGGCTTCAGCAGCCGCTGGGCGCGGGCGCGCACGAGCGGCAGGTCCCAAGGAGAGACGCGCTGCCCGGCGCAGATCCGAACCACGGGCTGATGAAGGTCCTGGGTCAGGTGGCGCAGCACGAACAACTCCGCCATATCCTCGGCCCAGGAAAGGCTGCCGTAGAACGACGCGAACGGGCTTGCCAACCACTGGCCGCAGAGAGAAGCCGCCTGCGCCGGCTCGAGTTCCGGCGCGCCGAAGCCGTAGAAATGCAGCTTCGAACGTAAAGGATAATCGGCCGCGGGCTTGGGCGTGGAGTACTCCGCCCATACGTCCCATCCTTTCACGGGCTTCGCTGCGGGATTGAGAACGTCGTATAAGTGGGGCTCGGTATAAGGGGTGACTTTTATGATGTAGTCGAAGGCATGCGCCGACTCGTGCGCGACCGAGTAGACGATCCCCGGGCGATCCCCGGCCTCCACCGAGAGATCCGAGGGTCCCCGAAACAGCGTTCGGTCGCGCTCAGTCATCAGCTCCGACAAGGTCTGCCGAAAACCGCCGGAATTGAGGATCATGTAGACGTAAGGCCGGCTCGACGAGTCCAGGACCCAATCCGTGAGGCCGTTGCCTTTCAGATTTTTGACGAGATACACGCCGATCAGACGCTCCGACAACGTTTTGCGCATCGGCTCGGGCAGCGCGGCGACGGCCCCGCGAATGATCTCGGCTTCTTGCTCGGTCGCCGTGTAAGCTTTATAGGGCGCCTGGTCCATATCCGCCCACAGCCGCAGCAGCCAAGGAGGGATTGGTCGCAGGCGCGGCAACGGAAGGGCGGCGTCGAATCCGTACGACGCGAGCGCTTTCGGATCCGGAGCTTCGGCGGAGCGCGCGGGAGCGGCGGCTATCGCGACCAAGACCATGATAAGGATTTGTTTGACCAACGCCGCCTCCGTGACGTAATGGGGCCATTGTACCCCCGCTAATCGCCGTCAATCAAGGGCTCGGCGCCCAACAGCCCTGACCGGCATGCAACTTTTTAGGGGGCTCAATCGTATAAAGGGATGGTCACTTACTGGGAGATGGCGTTGGACGTCCTGCTGCCGCGGGCCTGCGCCCATTGCCGCGAGGATTTAAGCCGCGCCTCGGGTCCGCTCTGCCGGGCGTGCGCCGGGGCCCTACCGCCGCCGCCGGAGCCCGCCTGTGTGCGCTGCGCCGGACGCCGGGGCGGGCCGTCGCCGTTCTGCGCGGACTGCGCGGGGCGGCGCTTCGCCTGCCGGCTCATCCGGGCCGCCTGCGTCCACCGCGGGCCGGCGGCCTCCCTCGTCCACGCGTTCAAGTTCCGCGGTTCCAAACCGGCCGCCAAAGCGGCCGGACGGTTCATGGCCGCTGCGCTGACCTTGCGCCCGGAGCTGTCCGGATTCGACGCCCTCGCGGCCGTTCCGATCCATCCGCGGCGCGAGAGGGAGCGCGGCTACAACCAAGCCGAGCTCATCGCGCGCGAGCTCGCGGCGGCGACCGGCCTCCCGTTGCTCGACGCCGTCGAGCGCTCGCGCGCCGCCGCTCCGTCCTGGAGGCTGGGCCGCCTCGCGCGGCGCGCCGAACTGGCCGGCGCCTTCGCGCCGCGCGCGGGGGCCCCGGCCCTCGTCGCCGGCAAACGCGTGCTCATCATCGACGACGTCTCCGCGACCGGGACGACCTTCGAGGAATGCGCCGCCGCCCTGCGGACGGCGGGCGCCGTCGACGCGGCGGGCTACTGCTTCGCCCGCGCCGGGAACTTCGTCTGAGCCAGTAGCCGCTCGACGTCCGCGCGCTCGGCGATGATCCGTCCGATCTCCTTGAGCTTCTTGAGCGCCCGGAGCAGTTCCTCCCGCGTCGGCCTCAAAGGAGCGAGCGCCCCCGCGAGCAGCGGCTCGATCGTCCCGCGATAAAACCGTCTGTGGCCCGTGACGAAGAGATAGAGGGTGGCGACCAGGCCGACGACGACGCTCGCGACCTGGGCGGCCCCGAGGACGAAGCCGAACGACGGCGGAGCATGCTCCTCGATAATCGCCAGGAGGAGCGGGACTCCGATCGTCGCCGCCAACGCCGTGCCGCTCTTGCGGTCGAGGCTCCCTTCGGCGGCGCGCGTCTCGAGCCGGGAATCGAGCAGCAGGAAGGGCTCCTCGAGCAGCTCCGTGCGCTCCTCCGGCGAGAGGCCGCCCGCGAGGACGCGCTCCTCCAGCTTTTGACGGCTCTGGATCGCGGCCGCGGCCTGCGGCCCTAAGGTCGGGAAGAGGGCGCGCGCGTCGGCGCTCTTATCCTGGGACACGGAGGCGTACCTCTCGGCGTCGACGCTCAGGGGCGTCGCGCACCGGCGGCAGCGGACGTGGTTGCCCGCCAGCCGGCCGCGGCCGAGCGGGATATAGTAAAAGTGCGGGACGAGGCGGGTCTCCAACAGCTCGAAAACGCCGATCGCCCTGCAGATCGGGCAGAATTCCGCGACGCGTCCGAGAACTCGGACGGAGGTTTTCTTGCCCCAGATCAGAAGCATCGCTATTTCAAGCCGAGCAGCTTCTTCCACCACGGGGCAGGAGGCGCCGTGGGAACCTTCGTGCGCACGACGGACGCCTCGGCCGTGGCCGCGGCGTGCACGGGCAAGGTGAACAGGAAGGTGGCTCCCTGGCCCGCTTCGCTCTCGAGCCACATCTTGCCCTTCTGCAAGTGGACGAGCGCCTTGGCGATCGACAGGCCGAGGCCCGTCCCGCCGATGTGCGTCTCGCCCGCGGCGATCTGGACGAACTTCTCGAAGACCTTGGCCTGCTCGGCCTTCGCGATGCCGGGGCCCGTGTCGGAGACCGCGTACTCGACGAAGCCCTGGTTGCCCTCCGCGCGCTTGGACAAGGTCACCTTGATCTTGCCGCCCGCGGGTGTGAACTTGATCGAGTTGGAAAGGAGGTTTACGATGACCTGGACCGTGCGCGGCGCGTCGGCCTCGACGAGCGGCAGGCCGTCCGGCGCGGACATGGTCAGCTCTATGCGCTTCTTCTGGGCCCACGGTTGCAGGCTGTCGACCGCGTCCGCGGCGATCTTGGCGGCCTCGGAGGCCTTCGTGTAAACCTCCATCTGGCCTGACTCGATCTTGGAAAAATCCAGGATGCTGTTGATCATGTCGGCCAGGCGATCGGAGTTCTTGAGGGCGGTATTGAGCATCCGCGTCTCGTCCTCCTCGATCTTGCCCGCGAACTGGCCCTGAAGGATCTCGAGCGCGGCGCGGATGGAGGACAGCGGCGCGCGCAGCTCGTGCGTGACGTGCGCGACGAAGTCGCGCTGCATCCGCTGCAGCTCCTTATGCTTGGTCACGTCCGGCAGCGCGGAGACCATGCCGACGACCTTGCCTTCCTCCGTCTTCACGACGGCGCTGGAGGCGCGCAGCGTGCGCTGCGTGTCGGCGTCGCCCTGGAGCTTGACGTCGGAGACGATGTCGCGGTCGGCGGGCGAGGAGAGATCGGAGGCCATCGTCACGATGAACTGCTCGTTGGGCTTGTCGCTGATCGCCTTGCCGGCGCTCTGCGCGAGCGTCTGGCCGTAGATCTGCTCCGCGGCCGGGTTCATCATGAGGATCTTGCCCTGGTCGTCGACGACGACGACGCCTTCGACCATGTTGCTGAGCACGCTGTCGGTCCGCTTGGCCTCGTTCTGGAGGGTCTTCTTCTCGCGCTTGAGCGGGATCGTGACTTCCTCGACGCGCTTGGCGATGTCGGATTCGAGGAGCTTCATGACCTGCTCGATGACCTTCTTGCGCAGGACCGGATCGGGGACGGCCTTCTCGACGAGCGCCATCATCGTGCGCTCGAGCGAGCCGGTTGCGATCGCGTCGGAGATCCCCTGCGCGGCCGCCATCGCCTCGCTTTCGCCGGCCGGACCGCCGCCGGCCGCCGCGCCGTCGGCCGCCGCTTCCGCTGCGCCGCCCGGGCCCGCTCCCGCTCCGGCGGTTTTGTCTCCGGCCTTGAGGTACACGGCCTCGTTGAAAACGATATTGAAGACGGAGCGCCCGGCCAGCCAGCCCTTCGGGTCCGCCGCCGCGGGAGAGTCGGCGCGCATGGCCGCGAGCTCGCAAAAGGCGATCAGCTCATCGGTGGACAGGCCGGTCCGAAAGGAGAGGCTTGTGAGCTTGAAGCGGTTGAAAAGGTTGGCCAGCGAGACCGGAAGCTGAGCCAGGCTGCCGACGACGCGGCCGTTTAAGATGAGCTTGTCGCGGTCGATCCCGATCGACAGCTCGCCGTTTAAGGAGAGCGCCAGCGCCGCGGCGAGGTTCTCCTGGGCCGCTCCGATCGTCGCGATCACGGCGGGGTGGCCCACCTTGTAGAGCGCCATCTGGCCCAGCGCCTTGCCGATCGCCTTGAGCGCCTCGAGCGTCTGCCTCTCGAGATTGGCGCCCGGGGACGGCGGCGGAGTCGAGGGTGGGTTCGGCGTCGGGCCTTCTGCCATCAGAGCCTCTCGATTCGTCCTTTGTGGCCCGCCAGGGCGTTGCGCGCGTCAAAGACGCGGCGCGACAGGCGCAGGACGCGCGGGTAGTCGACCCCGGCGTGCGCGGTCAGAATCAAAACGCAGTCGGCCTGCCGCAGCGCGGCATCCGAGAGCGGACGGTTGGTCCACGTCCGGCCGCTGACCGAGACGCGCGGCACGTGCGGGTCGTGATACGAGATCTTTGCGCCGTCCTCGGCGAGGAGGTGCATGATGTCGAGCGAGGGCGAATCGCGGTAATCGCCGACACCGGGCTTGTAGGCGACGCCAAGGACGAGCACCTTGGCGCCCTTGACCGACTTGGAGTCCCGGTTCAAGAGCGCGGCGATGCGGCCGGCCGCGTAGCGCGGCATCTGGCCGTTGACCGTGGACGCCAGCTCGATGAAGCGCGGCTCGAAGTTGAGCGATTTCATCTTCCAGGCCAGCAGCTGCGGATCCTTGGGAATGCAGTGGCCGCCGATGCCGGGCCCCGGCCAGAAAGGCATGAAGCCGAAGGGCTTCGTCGCGGCCGCGCCGACGACCTCCCAGACGTTGAGGCCGAGCCGGTCGCAAATCTGCGCGAGCTCGTTGACGAGCGCGATGTTGACGGAGCGAAAGGTGTTCTCCAGGAGCTTGACGAGCTCGGCGGCGGTCGCGCTGGACACGGGCACGACCTTCGAGATGACCGAGCTGTAAAGCGCGACGGCGAGGGCCGTCGACTGCTCGTCGATGCCGCCGACGACCTTGGGCGTGTTTTCGATCTTCCACTTCTGATTTCCCGGGTCCACGCGCTCGGGCGAGAACGCGAGCCAAAAATCCTTGCCGGCCCTTAGGCCGGATGCCGCGAGCTCCGGCAGCACGGCTTCCTGCGTCGTGCCGGGATACGTGGTGCTCTCGAGGAGCACGATCGTGCCGGGCTTCAGGCGCCGCGCGACGGAGCGGCAGGCCGCGATGATGTTCGAGATGTCGGGCTCTTTGGTCTTGCGCAGGGGAGTCTGCACGCAGATCAGGACGGCGTCGAGCTTGCCGATGGAGGAGCCGTCTCCGCTGATCGTCAGGGCGCCGCGCTTGATCAGCGAGGCGAGCTCCTTCGAGGGGACGTCCTCGATATAGGAGCGCCCCTTTCGGAGGTTCGCCGCGCGGCGCGGATCGACCTCGATGCCCGTGACTTTGAAGCCTTTCCTGGCGAACGCGACCGCCAGAGGCAGTCCGACGTAGCCGAGTCCGATGACGCCGACGCGCGCCGTTTTTTCGCGAATTTTTTTATCGAGGTCCACGGCGAGAGTATAGAGGATGAAGCGGGGCTTGTCCATGCCCGCTATTTATGAAAGAATGCGTTCCTCCTTATGAAGAGCCATGATGTCTGCGTCGTCGGCGCCGGCTACGTCGGGCTGGTCACCGGCGCCTGCCTGGCCGAGATCGGCCATCGCGTCGTCTGCGTCGACTCCGATCCGCGCAAGCTCAAGGCCCTGAAGGCCGGCAAGGTCCCGATCCACGAGCCTGGCCTCGACGAGGTGTTCAAGCGCGCCGTCAAATCGAAGAAGCTGTCCTTCGCCGCCTCGGTGGAGGAGGGCCTCCTTTATAAGGGGCGCCGGGCGGCGGTCGTGTTCATCGCCGTGGGCACCCCGCCGCGCGCCGACGGCTCCGCGGACCTGTCTGCCGTCGAGGCCGTCGCCATGACGGTGGCCAAGCACATGACGGGCTACACCGTGATCGTGGACAAGTCGACCGTGCCCGTCGAGACCGGCGACTGGGTCTCCAAGACGATCCAGCGCTTCAACAAGTCCGGCACGCCCTACGACGTGGTGTCGAACCCCGAGTTCCTGAGCGAGGGCTCCGCGGTCAAGGATTTTATGAAGCCCGACCGCGTCGTGCTGGGCGTCACCTCCAAGCGGGCGGAAACGCTCATGCGCGAGATCTACGCGCCGCTGAAGGCGACCGTGCTCGTGACGGACCTCAAGAGCGCGGAGCTCATCAAGCACGCGAGCAACTCGTTCCTGGCCACTAAGATCTCCTACATCAACGCGGTCTCCGCCCTGTGCGAGAAGGTGGGCGCCGACGTGAAGCTGGTCGCCCAGGGCATGGGCCTCGACCGCCGCATCGGCCCCATGTTCCTCAACGCGGGCATCGGCTTCGGCGGCTTCTGCTTCCCGAAGGACCTCGAGGCGTTCTACTGGATCAGCAAGCAGAAGGGCTACGATTTCACCTTGCTCAAGGCCGTCCAGGAGATCAACGCGCTGCAGCTGTCCTGGGTCGCGCGCAAGATCGAGGAGAAGCTCTGGAACCTCGAGGGCAAGACGGTCGCGCTGCTCGGCCTCGCGTTCAAGCCCAACACCGACGACATGCGCTACGCCCCCTCGCTCGAGGTCGTCTCCGGCCTGCGCGCCCGGGGCGTGAAGATCCGCGCCTTCGATCCGGTCGCGATGGACCGCGCGAAGGCGCTGCCCGAGTTCGCCGGCGTGCACTTCGCCAAGGACGAGTACGACGCGCTCAAGGGCTGCGACGCCGTGGCGATCGTGACCGAATGGCCCCGCTTCAAGGATCTGGACCTGGCCCGCGCGAAGAAGCTCATGCGCACCGCGGTCCTGCTCGACGGCCGCAATCTTTTCGAGCCCGCGAAGGCCCGCGCGCTCGGCTTCGACTACGCGGGCGTGGGGCGGCCTTGAAGCTCAAGCGCGTCCTGATCACCGGCGGAGCGGGCTTCCTGGGCAGCCACCTCTGCGACAACTTTCTCGCGAAGGGCGCCAAGGTCATCGCGGTCGACAACCTGATCACGGGCAGCATGACGAACATCGAGCATCTGATCAAGAACCCGAAGTTCGAGTTCATCAAGCTCGACGTCACGGGCTACCTGCATGTGCCGGGCCCGCTCGACCTCGTCATGCACTTCGCGAGCCCCGCGTCACCGATCGACTACGCGCGCTGGCCCATTCCCACTCTCAAGGTCGGCGCGCTCGGCACGCACAAGGCGCTCGGCCTGGCCAAGGAAAAGGGCGCGCGCTTCGCGCTGGCCTCCACCTCCGAGGTGTACGGCGACCCCGAGGTCAACCCGCAGCCCGAGACCTACTGGGGCAACGTGAACCCCATCGGCCCGCGCGGCGTCTACGACGAGGCCAAGCGCTACGCCGAGGCCATGACGATGGCCTACCACCGCTATCACGGCGTGCCCGTGCGCATCGTGCGCATCTTCAACACCTACGGCCCCCGCATGCGCACCGAGGACGGCCGCGCGGTCCCCAACTTCATCACGCAGGCGCTCAAGGGCAAGCCGATCACGGTCTACGGCGACGGCTCGCAGACGCGCAGCCTGACCTACGTCTCCGACCTGGTCGACGGCATCGACCGCCTCGTGCGCTCGACCTCGACGGGACCCATCAACATCGGCAACCCGGTCGAGATGACCTTGCTCGAGATCGCCCACGCGATCAAGCGCCTCACGAAGTCGCGCTCGAAGATCGTCTTCAGGAAGCTCCCCGTTGATGATCCCAAGGTGCGCCGCCCCGACATCACGCTCGCGCGCGCGAAGCTCAAGTGGGAGCCCAAGGTTCCCCTGGAAGAAGGCCTGAAGCGCACCATCGCCTACTTCCGCCGGGTCATCTGAGCGTCGTCCTCACCGTCGTCCTTCCCTGCCGCAACGAGTCCGGGAACATCGCGCGCTACCGGGCCGAACTTTTTCCCGCCCTCGACGCGCTCGGGGTCGCCTACGAGACGGTGATCGTCGATGACGGCTCGACCGACGGCACGGCGTCAGAGGCGACGGCGCTCAAGGATGGCGACCACGTGCGGGTGGTGCGCTTGTCCCCCAACCGCGGCATGGGCGGCGCCATCAAGGCGGGCTTCGCGCAAGCGCGCGGCGAATGGATCGCGACGCTCGACGCCGACCTCACCTTCCCCCCTTCCGCGCTCAGGGACATGCTGGCCGCCGGGATCGCGGCGAAGGCGGACCTGGTCTCCGGCTCACCGTACCTGCGCAAGGGCGACATGGCGGGCGTGACCTGGATGCGCGCGCTGCCGAGCCTCATGATCAACGCCCTATACCGCGGGCTGTTCGGCATGCGCCTGACCGCGTACACCCCGGTCCTGCGCCTGTACCGCGCCTCCTTCGTCAAGAAGCTCGAGATCACCGCGGACGGCTTCGAGATCAACGCCGAGATCGCCGCGCGCGCGATGATCGACCGGCGCGTCGTGGCCGAGGTGCCCGCGCCTTTATACGCGCGCACGGCAGGGGTCTCCAAGCTCCAGCGCGGGCGCGAGTTCAAGCGCCACCTGTCTTTGATCCTGCGGCTTTTAGCGGGCAAATAGGCCCGCGAACTTTGTAGCCTAGCCCCACTTATGGCAGAACTCGGCACCCCCCACCGTCCCCTGTCCGTCGCGATCGTCGGAGCCGGACCGTCCGGCTTCTACGCCGCCGACGCCCTGCTCAAGGCCCCCGGCCTCACCGTGCGCGTCGACCTGTTCGACCGCTTGCCTACGCCCTTCGGGCTCGTCCGCGGCGGCGTCGCCCCGGACCACCAGAAGATCAAGTCCGTGGCCGCGGTCTACGAGCGCACCGCCCAGGACCCTCGCCTGCGCTTCTTCGGCGCCGTCAAACTGGGCGTCGACTTCACCGCGAAGGAGCTCGCCGAGCGGCACGACGCCGTGATCTACGCCGTCGGCTGCGAGAGCGACCGGCACATGGGCATTCCCGGCGAGGAGCTCGCGGGCTCCCACTCGGCCACCGAGTTCGTCGGCTGGTACAACGGACACCCCGACCACCATGACCGGAAGTTCGATCTCAGCACGAAGGCCGTCGCGGTCGTCGGCGTGGGCAACGTCGCGATGGACGTCTCGCGCCTGCTCGCGTGCGGCGCCGAGGAGCTCGCGAAGACCGACATCGCGGCTTACGCGCTCGACGCGCTGCGCAAGAGCGGCGTGAAGACCGTCTGGCTCCTGGGCCGGCGCGGGCCCGCCGAGGCCGCCTACTCGCTCGGCGAGATTGAGGAGATCGGCGAGCTTCACGCGGCCGACCTCGTCGTCGATCCGGCCGAGACCGTCGTGGACCTGACCGCGCACATGGACCCCTCCGCGAAGAATAAGACCGTCTACGTGCAGGAGCAGTCCAAGAAAGGCGAAGGCTCCAAGGACCGCAAGGTCCGCCTGCGCTTCCTCGTCTCGCCCATCGAGCTCACGGGCAAGGACGGCCGCGTCACCGGGATGCGCCTTGAGAAGAACAAGCTCGTCAGCGACGGCAAGGGCGGTATGAAGGCCGTCGGCACCGGCGTCTTCGAGACGATCGAGGTCGGCCTCGTGCTGCGCTCCGTCGGCTACCGCGGAATTCCGATCCCCGGCGTCCCCTTCGACGAGAAAGCCGGCCACATCCCGCACGTCGACGGCCGCGTGGTTCCCGAGCCCGGCAAGCCGCCGCTGCCCGGGCAATACGTCGTCGGCTGGGCCAAGCGCGGCCCCTCGGGCCTGATCGGCACGAACCGCGCCGACTCCGTGCTGACGGTGCAGTCTTTGCTCGCGGACCTCAAGGCCGGAATCCTGCCCGCCGCCGCCGACGCGTCGCTCGAGGCGACCTTGCGCATGCTCACGGACAAGAAGGTGCGCGCGCTGAGCTACGCCGACTGGCAGAAGCTCGACGCGCTCGAGAAGGCCGCGGGCGCCAAGGCCGGCAAGATCCGGGAAAAGTTCACGACCGTCGAAGACATGCTCGCGGCGCTCTCGGTCGGCGCGACTCCGCCGGCCTGAACGGTCAGCGTCCTCGACGGAAGAGCTGAGCGACTCCGGCCAGCGCGAGCAACCCGCCGATGCCGCCCAGGGCGAGCAGCGCCCTGGGATAGCGCGAGCGGCGCGACGGAGGGGCGGGCGGCGGATGAGCGGCGGCGAAGCCGCCGAACAGGAGCGCCATGTCGTCGGTATTCGGAAGCTGAATCGCCGAATCGAGAAGGGGCTTGTACACGGGGTTGATCCGCGCCGCCTGGGCGAGCGCCTCGAGCGTCCCCGCGCGGTCGTGCTCGCCCGCCAGAGCGTAGGCCTTGTTGAAGTAGGCGGCGGCGTCCTCGGGATCGCCGCGCAAGGACTGCTCCGCCGACGCCAGCGCCGGGCCGTAGTCGCCGATGCGGTTAAGGATCGTCGAGCGCCAGCTCTTCGCCGACGCGTTGCGCGGATCGAGGGTCACCGCCGTGTCGAGCTGGTCGATCGAGGAGCGCGCGTCGTCGAGGCGGGCCTCCACCGCGCGCGAGGTGAGCTCCTGCGACAGCAGCGCTCCGACGGCGGGCGTCGCGGAGGGAGCCGCCGCGACGAGCAGCGGCACGGAAGGGGAGGGCTCGGCGTCGTCGACGGCCGGCCCCAGGATCGGGAGGCCTCCGCGTCCGCCGTCGCTGCCGAGGCCGGCGCTGGCCGCCGCCGCCTTCGTCAGGGCGGCCTGGGCAGCGCCCGTGCCCGTCAGGCTCAGAATCGCCTTCGCCTGCTGGTTTGTCGGGTCGAGCAGCAGCGCGCTCTGCGCGTCCGCGACGGACGCGGTGAGCTCACCTCGCTCATACAGGGCGCCCGCGCGAAGCACGAAAGCGTCGGCGTTCCCGGGGTTCTCGGCGAGCGCCTTGTCGGCCTCCGCGATCGCGCCCTTCGTGTCGCCGTTCTCGAGCGCGACATCGCCCGCGTCGACGTGTGAGTAGGAGTTGTCCACTTGATCCCCGAAGAAGACGGCCGAGTTCCCGACGTAGTCCCGGCCTCCGCGGCGAGGCGTCCGCCTCACGTCGCGGACGGCCGCTTGGAAGACGCGATAGAACGCCGGGGAGCTCGCGTTCGCTTTGGTCCGGAACTCCTCCTTGAGCCGCGCCGCTCTCGCGTTCTCGATCTCACGCTGCTCCGGCGATACGCGGGCGTTCTTGCCGTCGCGGGTCTTGCGCGCCCACGCAGCCTCGTACCGCAGGAAGGCCGCGAACACGTCGTGGGTCACGGGCACGCGCTGCCCCGCCGACGCGGGCAAAGCCGTCGCCATGACGGCGATGAAGCGCTCGGCGGCCTCGGGGCTCAGGCCGCGCTTCTCAAGATACCCCCGCAAGGTCTTGAGCCCCGTGTGATACTCCGCCGCGGTGAGCTCCTGGGCGCCGCGCGTCGCGGCCTTGCTCGCCGGCTCCCCGGCGGCCGACGCGAGCAGCGGAAGCGCGGCCAGGAAGACGGCGAGGAGGGCGCGAAGCACAGCGAAGTATAAATCAAATCCGTCAAAACCGCCAGCAGTGGCGCGCCGAGAACGACACCATGTGCAGCGCCGCCTTCACGCCGCCGCCCAAACCCAGGCTCGTGCCGCGCGGCGTCGACGAGTACAAAGCGCTCGCGATCCCCGTCCACCCCACCTCGAACGAAAAGAAGCCGGGCGAGAGCGCGTTGATCTCGACATCGACGCCGAGCCGCGCCGAGGCCGCCGGCGCCCAAGCCGAGTCGTCGATCAAGCGCCGAGGCTCCCGGGTATTCGTGTCGGCCCACACAGACGGCTGCACGTCGATCGTCGTCTTGTTCCAGGCGCCGCCCGCGCCGAGCAGGACGAACGGGCGCGCCTGGCCGTGATCCCGCAGCGAATAGCGGACGACGCCCAGCATCAGCCAGGAATCCCCCGCGACGCGCGCGTCCGCCGCCGGATACAGCCGTGTCGAGAGCGTGCCGGCCCGGCTGACATAGCTCGCCTCGAAGCCCCCTCCAAGCCGCTTCCCGGGAAAATAAAGGTACTGGCCCCCGAGCTGGATGCCGAGATCGCCGTTGTCGGCGGCGCCGCCGCCGATCGATCTGAAGTTTACCTGGCTCACCGGCACGGCCAGTCCCATTCCGGCGGAAAAAATATGGCGGCGCGGCGCGACCGTCTGCGCCCACGCGCCGTTCACGCCGAAGGCGAAAATCGCCGTCAGAATGATTTTCTTCATGCCAATAGTGTGGTTGCTCTCGATCCTGGATACCATGAACGCGAGGCAAAAGATTTGTCGCTAGGCCCTACGGTCTAAGGGGTGGGTCTAAGGGCTCTTACGACGCACAACACCTACCCGTACAATAAGAGGGATGCTCCGCATCCTATTAGCAATGTCGCTATTCCCATTGCCCTCGTACGCCCAGGTACGGGGCAACGCGGCTCCAGCCCCCATAATTTCTATCGGAAATTACGGTCTTTCTCCAATATCTACCCCATCCCCCATCCAACCGTCGTTACCGTTAACTCCATCCCCGCTCAGCGCCCCCGCATTGGGCTCCGCCGTAAGCGCCCCATTCGTTGCCGTTCAGCCGATCGCCGCCGCCGCCGTTGCGACGCATTCGCCGTCCGTTCAAACCCCAGCCGCGGAAAACAATTCTCCCGTAGCCGCGGCGGCCACGAGCCGTTCCTCGAACGAGTCCCCCTCCCCTGAATCCCAAAAATCCGCCGCGGACAAAATCTTCGACGGCCCCCTCAAGATCCTTATCGCCGGCTCCGAAGCCGTTCCCTTCATCAAAACCGGCGGCCTCGCTGACGTGGTGGATGCTCTCTCCCGCGGTCTTTCGGCGCGGGGCCACGACGTCACCCTCGTCCTCCCCAAATACCGCGACCTCAAGACCTCGGGCGTGGCCCTCGAAAAGGCCGGCGTTGTATCCCTCCCCATCGGCGGCCGCGTTGAGACCGCGAACCTCCTCGTCGGCGTCCGCGACGGCGTCCGCGTGGTCTTGCTCGAACACCCCGATTTCTACGAGCGAAAAGGCGGCCCCTACGCCGCCAAGCACGCGGCCCTCGGCCTTTCCGCGTACGACGCCGCCGGCATCGACGACGCCGACGAGCGCTTCGGCTTCTACGCCCGCGCCTCCCTCGAGGCGTTGAAAATCCTCGACGTGAAGCCCGACATCGTCTCCGCGCACGACTGGCACGCGGCCCTGATCCCCGCATACCTCAAGACGGTCTACAAGAATGATCCGTTCTTCGAAGGTACCAAGACGGCGCTGACGATCCACAACATCGCCTTTCAGGGAGCTTTCTCCCTCGCGACGGCCGGCAAGCTCGGCTTCGCCGCCGCGGACCTCGATCACAAGGGCGGCGCGAACTATCTCAAAGCCGGCATCGTCCACGCTGACGCCGTCACCACTGTGAGCCCCAACTACGCGAAAGAAATCGTCGAGAACCTGCTGTTCGCCATGGGCCTCGAGGAGCCGCTGCGCGCCCGCTCCGACGGCGTCCACGGGATCATCAACGGCATCGATCCCGTCCTGTACGATCCCGCGACCGACGCCGACATCGCGTTCAACTACGGGATCGAGGACGCGGCGGCCGGCAAGGCCGCCAACAAGGCCGCCCTCCAGGCCAAGCTCGGGCTCGACCTCGAGCCGAAGGCCCCCCTCTTCCTCGTCGCCTCACGCCTCGCCCACCAGAAAGGCATCGACATGATCTTCGAGTCGGCCCGCGACGTCGTGCGCCTTGGCGGCCAGTTGCTGATCATGGGCGCAGGAGACGCCGAGACCGAGGCCCTGCGCGCCGCCCTCGTCCTCGCGTTTCCGGGCAAGATCGCCTCCTACCCGTTCGACGAGAAGTTCGTGCGCATGGGCTTCGCCGCGGCGGACTTCCTGCTGATGCCGTCGCGCTTCGAGCCGTGCGGCCTCTCCCAGCTCATCGCCCAGCGCTACGGGGCCTTGCCCCTCGTCACGAGCACCGGCGGCCTCGCCGACACGGTCCGCGACCTGCGCGACGACCCCGTCCACGGCGACGGCTTGATCATCCGGGCGATCGCCTCCATCTCCTTGTCCCGCGCGATCGCGGACGCGGTCTCCGGCTATCACCACCCTCAGGCCTTCCCCCTGGCGCGGCGGGCCGCGATGACCAAAGACGCGTCCTGGGCGGTTTCCTTGGACGTTTACGAGGCGCTTTTCCGCCGCCTGCTGCGCTCCGCTCGCTAGCCTCCTTAATATAGCAGGCGGCTAAGCTACGCGTTTTCGGGGTTGTGGAAGCGGTAGCCGTAGCGTTCGACCGTCTCGATCCACTTGCCCGCGCGGGCGCCCAAAGCCTTGCGCAAGCGGCTCACCGACACATCCACCGTGCGCGTGGTCGCGGTCGAGCTCATGCCCCAGACGGTCTCTAACAGGTAGGGACGGCTCAGAACCCTGCCGACCTTGCGCAAAAGGATCTCCAGGAGCTCGAACTCGCGCGGGTTGAGGGGCACGGCCTTGCCGCGCACGGTGCAGATGTGGCGGGAGAGGTCGAGGCTGACGACGCCTACGTTCACGACGCCCTCCTGCACCATCGATTTCTCGAAGCGGCGGCGCAGGACGGATTTGAGGCGCGCGAGGAGCTCGCGCTCGTCGACGGACTTCTGCACGTAGTCGTCGGCTCCGAGCTCGAAGGCCTCCGCCAGCTCGACGTCGCCCTTCTCCTTGCTGACAAGCACGACGGGGAAGGAGCGTCCGCCCTCGGCCTGGCGCAAAGTGCGAAACCAGCCCAGTCGCTCGGCGGCCGGCAGGTCGAGGTCCAGCAGGATCATATCCACCTCGCCGGAGAAAACTTTCTTCCAGGCATCGGATACGCTCGCCGTCGTCTCGAGATGCCCCGGCTGCCCGACCAGGCAACGAGCGAGCTTTTCGGCGAAAGTTATGTCCTTGGTTACCGAGACGAATCGATATGACATCTCGAAAAGCTTAACAGATAATTACAGAAAATCAATACCCTGCCATTACATGCGTGTTACACGCGCGAAATCATTACGTAACACGATTCCGGTACAGTTCCGCTACATCCTACAAAGGGTACAGGAGCGCGCAATGTATCGGATTGGATTAGTCGAAGACGACGTGCTGATGCAGAAGATGCTGAGCTCGGCGCTCAAGTCCGCGGAGTTCGAATGCGTTCTTTGCCCCACCGGCGCCTCGGCGCTCGAGCGACTTCCTAAGGAACGCCCCGATCTCATCCTCCTGGACGTCAACCTCCCCGACATCGATGGGCACGAGGTCTGCCGCCGCCTGAAGGTGGACGAGCTTTCCCGCGATACGCCCATCATCATGCTGACCGGCGAGGCTCGCGCTTTGGAGCAGCGCGTCCGCGGCCTCGAGCTCGGCGCGGACGACTACTTGTTCAAGCCCATCAGCCCCAAGGTCCTGATCGCGCGCATCCGCGCCGTTCTCCAGTCGTCCGGAAGGGCCCGCGCTTGATGAGCCGTCTCCCCCTCGCCCTCCTGGTGCTGCTCTGCGCGCCCTTCGCGCGCGCCGAGCCCCGGCTTTCCGCCGGCTCCACCGAGATCCCGAGGAACCTGATCGCGTCCGGCGGCGGCCCCTCCGTCGGAACCGGCCTGCGCCTGGACGCGACCATCGGCGAAGCCTTCATCACCGGGACCACCGGCGCCGGCTACACGACGCAGCCCGGCCTGATGCCCCTGCTGGCTCAGCCGGGCAGCATCACCTCGATCACCGCGGTGTCCAAGTCCACGGGAACGCTGCAGCTGGCCTGGACCGCCCCCGGCATCGACGGCTTCCAGGGCAACGTGGTCGGCGGCTTCTACCGCATCGATTCCTCGTCCGACCCCCTCCACGTCTTCGACCCGACCGTCTTCCTGACCGAGTTCGCGACGAACACGACGCCCGGCTCGGCGCAAAACCACACTTTGACCGGCCTCATCCCGAACACGACCTATTACTCCCGCATCTATCTCGCTGACGCGCGCAAGTCCGTCGCCGAGAAATCCGCGGCGAGCGCGGAGTCGAGCCTGGCGCGGGTCCCCAACGCGCCCGTGTTCAGCGGCGTCTTCGCCACCAGCGTCACGATCTCCTGGACCTTGCCGGTCGACGGCGCGGCCGGCTTCCGCCTGAACGCTTCCTCGACCAACTTCGCGGGCGGAACCGTGGTGTCCTCGCAGACGGCGAACGGCGTGAGCGTGACCCTGACGATCCCGGGCTTAAACCCGCTGACGACCTATTACTTCGATCTCGCCAGCGTCAACTGGCAGGGCGACGTCAATTTCGCGAGCATCCTAAGCACCCGCACGGGCCAAGGGGGCGCGCTGCCGGTCGGATCCCTCGCCCTGGCGGGCGACGCGCTCAACCACCGCGTGACGCTTACCTGGTCGAACCCGACCTTCCCGAACCCCTCCGGCGTGACGATCCTTGTCAGCACGAGCCCGATCTCCGCGACGTTGGCCGATGGGACCGCATATCCGTCCGGCACCGTCCTCGGAGACGGCTCGATCGTGCGCTCCGTCGCCACGCCGGCGGCTTCCCTCCTGGAGACCGGGCTGAGCTTGGATGTCACGAGCTACTTCGCGCTCTTCAGCCGCGACACTTCGAATTCCTACTCGCTGGCCGTCACGACTCAGATCGTGCTCGACCTGCCCCCCATGGCGCCCGCCGGCTTGCGCGGGACCTTGAGCAGCTCCGGGACCTCCTACTTCCTCAACTGGGCGAGCGTGACGTCGAGCCTCAACGGCGCGAGCCTGGCCAGCGCGGTGCCGACCAGCTGGGAGCTCTCGCGCTACGACATCTACCGCGCCACGGGCATCGCGGCCGCCAACTGGGTCCTGATCGGGTCCGCCCCGGTGAGCACCCCGTACTTCGCCGCCGACGTTCCCGTCCCTGGCGCCGTGTACTACTATCGCATCGTCTCCCGGGACGCCTTCGCGGGCGGTCTCGCGGACTCGGCAATGTCGATCGACACCCTCGGCAGCCTGTGGGTCGTACATAACGACGGCATCACGCGGTTCCAGATCCCTTCTTCGATGGCGGGCGTCCTGCAGGCCTCCGGCAACAAGTACGGCAAGCCGCTGCTCATGCGCGTGGACGACCGCCCCCAGGACCTCGGCGGGAAGATCGTCAAATCCGTGCGCTTCGGCGCGGTCCTGCCCACGAACCAGCCGGCCGTGCTCGAGCCCACCTCGACGAACGGCTACCGGCTGGCGATGCACTACGCGACCGTCGCGGGCAGCGTCGTCCCGAGCGGGGCCGTCGCGGCCGGCGCGGGACCGGCGGCTTCGCCCGACGCCCTCTCCGCTTACTACGTCAATGGCGCCAACGCGGCCAAGCTCTACGGCCACATCGATCCGGCCGCCCAGGAAGTGTCGCTGCAGACAAACCTGCTGGGCGACTACCAGCTTCGCACCGTCGCGCGTGACACGTCGTTCAACCTGGACGCGGGCGGCGTTTCCAACCGCGCGCTCACGCCCAACGGCGATGGCCTCAACGACACGGTCGTCTTCACCTTCGATAACCCCAAGGACTCCTCCTTCAGCGGCAAGATCTACGACCTCCGCGGACGCTTCGTCTCCGACATGCGCGGCGGCCCCGTCTCCGGCGCGAGCCTGCTATGGGACGGCAAGGCCGGCGGCGCCGTCGTTCCCGGCGGCGTCTACATGTACCAGATCACGGCCGAGGGCCGGACGTTCAACGGGACGTTGGTGGTGATCCAGTGAAGGCCCTCCTCCTCGCGGCCGCCGTCCTCGTCGCCGCCGCGGCTCCCGCGCGCGCGGCCTTCGACGATCTCGGCGTCGGCGCCCGCGCCCCCGGCATGGGCGGCGCGTTCGTCGCGATCGCCGACGACGTCTACACGCTCTACTACAACCCGGCCGGCTTGGCGCTCCTGGAGCGGCCGCAGCTGGGGACCTCCTACTCGGTGCTCTACCCGGGCCTCAAGGACGGCTCGAACCTGAGCACTTCGTTCCTGGCCTACGCGCATCCTTTGGACGAGGGGCGCAACGGGACGATCGGCACGGGCTGGAACTCTCTGACCCTCAACGGCCTGTACCGCGAGGATTCCATCTACCTCGGCTACGGCCGCCGCTGGGCGAACGTCGGAGACGGGGATCTCTACACCGGCTTGAACCTCAAGCATCTGCGCAGCTCCTTCGGCTCGTTCCCGGAGGCCACCAACGCGGTGCCCACGGGCGGCGTCACGGGCGGCGGCCGCACCGACCCCGTCCTGGCGGGCAGCAGCGGCCAGTCCGCGATCGACAGCGACGTCGGGGCCCTCTATCGCTTCGATAAGCACTACGGCATCGCCTTGGACATCATGCACCTCAACGCGCCCAACGTCTCCATGAGCGGCGCCGGCAACGACCGCTTGTCCCAGGTCATCAAGCTCGGCTTCAACTACCGCAGCCTGCTCTCGAACCTCGCGATCCAGCACGACACCCAGCGGTCGCCCGCCGGCCCGCGCGACCACACCATCACGACCGCCGCCGAGCGCTGGTTCCCCAAGACGTTCCTGGGAGATTTCGGCATCCGCGGCGCGCTCAGCGTCGGCCTGCGCGATTATAAGCAGATGAGCTTCGGCGCGTCCTACCGCACGCGCCGCCTTGGCGCCGACTACTCGATGAGCCTTCCGATCAGCGGGCCCGCGACGACCGTGGCGGCCCACCGCATCGGCCTCTCGTTCCGCTTCGGCCGGCAGACCGAGGACGAGGAGTCGCTGGAGATGGTTCTCGAGGCCATGAAGCAGTTTAAGTCCGGCCAGCGCATCGAGATGCGCCCGAAGACCGGCGGCGTCACGGCGTCCGACACGGAGCGCCGCACCTTGGAGGAGATGCTGGCCCAGTCGCGGTCGCTCGAGTCGCGCGCCAAGTACGCGCAGGCGCTCGAGACAATGGGCGTCGCCTTGACCTTGGCCCCCGCCGACAAGGCGCTCGTGGAGCGCTACGGCCGCCTGAGCTTCGTTTCGCAGCAGATCCGCGAGCTGCGCGAGTATCAGACCGATCCCGTGCAGGCGTCCCTGCACCTCGGCATCATGTCCTACCTCGCCGGCGACGGCACCAAGGCCGTGCAGAACGTCTCCGAGGCGGCGGGCATGGCCCCCGCGAACAAGGAGGTCGGCGGCTTCCTGGCGCAGCTCGAGATCGCGACGGGCGTCTCGCGCTCCGTGTTCGGCAAGGCGAAGGTGATGGACCGCCAGGCCGCCGTGGCGCTTACCCGCGCCAACGCCGCTCTCGAGGAGGGCGACTACGAGGAGGCCGTCAACCACAGCCTCGCCGTGCTGCGCGTCGAGCCCGACAACGCGTCCGCCTGGGAGAACCTGGGCACCGCCTACTTCGCGCTCAAGCAGTACGACGACTCGATGAAGGCCTGGAACCGGGCCTATCAGCTGGAGAAGAGCCCCGCCATCCGCACCGCGATCCGCGGCTACATCAAGTCGGTCACCCGCGCCAAAGAGAAGACGCCGGAGCGCGCCGCTCCCGTCCAGGTCGCGCCGCCGCTGCGTGCGCCCGCCCTGCCCGTTCGGCCGAGGATCTCGCCGCAGCAGGCGTCGAGCATGTACAGCCTGGCCCTCGACCACTACACTCGCCGCGAGTTCAAGGAAGCCAAAGCTCTGCTCGAGCAGATTCTGGAAGGCGACCCGGAGAACGTCGAGGCCTCTAAGGCGCTGCGCCGCGTGAAGGAGGAGCTGCAGTGACCATCCGCGTCAAGCTGGCGCTCCTGACTTCCGGCCTCATCGGGGCCGTCGTCGTCTCCGTGGCGCTCGCCGTCTCGAGCGCGCAGCGCTCGGCCCTCGAGGAGCAGTCCGGCCGCCGCCTGAAGGCGCTCGCCGACAGCGCGGGACAGATGGCGCAGGAGTCGATCAAGAACCGCGACCGCCTGATGCTGCTGGGCTACCTGATGCACCTTCAGAAGGAGCACGGGGAGCTGGCGTTCGCCTCCGTGGGCGGCGAGCACACCTCGACGATCGGCGCGTCCCGCCCCGGCCTGGCGTATTGGACCGGCGACATCGACGCGCGGCGCGAGATCGCTTTCACGGCGTCCAAGACCCTCCCCGCCCCCCGCCAGTTCACCGGCGACGCCTTCACCCGCGAGGACTCCCTCGTGCTCACGCTGGGCTTCGACATGTCGCTCCTCGACGCCGAGATCTCGAACGCCCTGAAGCCTCTCACGCGCAAGACCGTCGCGATCGCGCTCGCCTTCATGGTGCTGGGCTGGCTCGGCGCGCTCAGGATCGCGAAGCTGATGACCGCCCCCATGCGCGCGCTGGCGACGGCGGTCTCCGCGGTCAAGGCCGGCAACCTGGACGTGCTGGTCGCCGGGGGCGGCAGCGACGAGGTCGGCGTGCTCGCGTCCCGCTTCAACGAGATGACCGCCCACCTCAAGGAGCTCACGCAGTTCCGCGAGGACCTCCTGCATACGCTGACGCACGAGCTGAACACCCCGCTCGGCGGCCTCAAGGGCTACCTCGAGCTCTGGCGCGACGACAAGATCCCCGATGACCCCGCGTCGCGCGATGAGGTCCTGCAGACGATGACCGCCGCCGTAATGCGCATGGAGCAGTCCCTGGGCAACGCGCTCGGCCTGTTCCGCGCCGGCGCGCAGGGCGGCAAGGCGTCCAAGCGCAGCGTCTGGATGAGCGACCTGCTGCGCGAGGCGTGCACGCTGTTTACGCCCGAGGCGTCCGTCAAGAACATCACTTTCGTCCTGCCGCCCGACAACGAGCGGGCCTTCGTGCACGCGAACCCCGAGCTGCTGCATCAGATCGTCGTCAACCTGATCTCCAACGCCGTGAAATACACCTCCGAGCGCGGCCAGATCCGCCTCACCGTGGAGGCCGACAAGGAGGAGGTGCGGCTGGGCGTCTCCGACGACGGCGTCGGCATCCCTCCCGAGGACCTTCCCCACCTCTTCACCAAGTTCTACAGCGGCGCCGAGACCGATGTCGAAGGCCGCCGCCGCATCAAGGGCACGGGCCTGGGCCTCGGCATCGCGCAGCGGGCGGCGCTCACGCTCGGCGGCTCGATCTCCGTTTCGAGCAAGCCCGGACGCGGCTCGACGTTCACCGTCACTCTCCCCAAGTTCGCTCCTATCGCAAAGTTCGCTACCAAGGTGGCCCAATAATGAAAATCGCATCGAGACTGTGCCGGACAATCGCCAAGTGCGCTCCGCGCGCGCTAAGGCTCGTCTTGGCCGCATCGATCGGTCTCGCCCCCATATCGGGCATGTCCGTCCCGGCCGCCTCCGCGCAGTCCGTTCCGACGCGCACTCACTTCCAGGGCCGCCTCACCGACGCGAGCAACAACCCCTTAAGCGGCGCCAACAGCTTCGTGTTCGGGATCTACGACGCGTCGACCGGCGGCAACCTGCTTTGGACGGAGACCCAGCCCGCGGTGACGGTGACCAACGGCGTATTCGCCGTGCAGCTCGGCGCGGTGACGCCGCTGGCGTCGACCGTGCTCGCGGGCTCGACCGCGTACCTGCAGGTGACCGTCAACGGCAACGTCATGACGCCGCGCGAGCAGCTCGTGGCCGTTCCTTACGCCCACAGCGCCGAAATGCTGTCCGGCCGCTCGTTCTCCGCATTCGTCTCGACCGACGCGACGACGCAGAACATCGCAGGCGCCAAGACCTTTACGGGCACGATTTCCGTGCCGACCCCGACCCTTCCCGCCCACGCCGTGACCAAGGCCTACGTCGACTTGGCCGGCGGCTCGAGCCTGCTGATCGCGTCGAGCACCTGGTCCGGCCAGAACACCTTCCTTAACATGGTCTCCGTCTCGAGCGACATCCACATCACGGGCTCCATCAACCGCAACTCGACCTTGTCGGTCGGCGCCCTGTCCGCGGCCGGCGTCACGGCCGCCTCGGGCACCTTCACGGCCTCGGGTGCCGCGCAGCACAGCGTGCAGACCTCCTCCGGCATCAGCGTCGGCGGCACGGGCGGCGTCTACGCGACCTTTTTCTCCGGCAGCGGCGCGGGCCTGACGGGCGTCACCGCGACCGACGCCTCTAAGGTCGCCAAGGCCGGGGACACGATGTCGGGCGATCTCCAGGTCGGCGGCGCCGCAGCCAGCACGATCTCCGCCTCCGGCTACGTCACTCTCGCGAACCTCGCCGTCGCGCCCGGCGCGAAGGCCGGGCGCGTCTACTTCGACTCCACCTTGGGCAAGCTGCGCTATCACTCCGGCGTGGCCTTCGTCGACGTCTCCACCGGCGCGGGCGTCTCGGCCGACGCGGTCGCGAAAGCCGGCGACACGATGACCGGCGACCTGCAGGTCGGCGGCGTCTCCGCCAGCACGATCTCCGCGTCCGGCTTCATGACGCTTGCGAACCTCGGCGTCGCTCCAGCCCCGTCCCGCGGCCGCGTGTACTTCGACCCGGCGGGCTCCGGCGCGCTGCGCGTCAGCCTCGATGGCGCGAGCTTCGTTCCGATCTCGACGGGCACGTCGGCTGGCGGGCTCTCGAGCGTGGCCGTGGATTCCAATCAGATGACCGGCGACGGCAACTCGGGCAACGCGCTGACCTTGAAATCCTCGTCCGTGACGCTGCAGGGCAACTCGTTCAACGCCGCGAACAAGCTCGTGCAGCTCAACGCCTCGGGCGATCTACAGGTCGGCGGCGCCACCGCGAGCACGATTTCCGCCTCCGGCTTCGTCACGATGGCGGGTCTCACCGCCGCCCCCGCGGCGCAGTCCGGCCGCGTCTACTACGACGCCACGTCCGGCAAGCTGCGCTATCACTCGACCGTGGGCTACGTCGACGTCTCCACGGGCACCGGCGCGGGCATCGCCACGGTCGCGACCACCGCCGCCGAGATCTCCGGCGACGGCAGCGCCGGCCTGCCGCTGAAGCTCGTGTCCTCCTCCGTCACCTTGCAGGGCAACACCTTCAACGCCCCCGACAAGCTCCTGCGCCTCGACGGCACCGGCATGGTGCCCTCCGCGACGCTCGGCGGCGCCGTCCTCAAGACCGGCTCCGTCATGACCGGCGACCTCACGGTCGGCGGCGCCACGGCGAGCACGATCTCCGCCTCCGGCTTCGTCACAATGGCGGGCCTCGCCGTCGCGCCCGCGGCGCAGGCCGGCCGCTTCTACTTCGACTCCACGACCGGGAAGATGCGCTACCACTCCGGCGTGGCTTTCGTCGACATCTCCACCGGCACGCCCGCGGCCGGCACGGTCTCCGTGACCGCCGCCGAGCTCTCGGGCGATGGAAGCGGCGGCTCTCCCCTCAAGCTCCAGTCCTCCTCCGTGACCTTGCAGGGCAACTCGTTCAACGCCGCGAACAAGCTCGTGCAGCTCAACGCCGCCGGCGACCTGCAGCTGGGCGGCGCCACCGCGAGCACGTTCTCCGCCGCCGGCTTCGTCACCTTGGCGAACCTCGGCTCCGCTCCCGGCGCCTCCCGCGGCCGCGTGTACTTCGATCCCTCCGGCTCCGGCGCGCTGCGCGTCAGCCTTGACGGCACGAGCTTCGTTCCGATCTCGACGGGCTCCGCGGCCGGCGGCCTCTCGAGCGTGTCGGTCGACGCCGCGCAGTTCTCGGGCGACGGCAACTCGGGCAACGGCCTGACCCTTCGCTCCTCCTCCGTGACCTTGCAGGGCAACTCCTTCAACGCCCCGAGCAAGCTCGTGCAGCTCAACGCCTCCGGCGACCTCCAGGTCGGTGGCGCCACGGCGAGCACGATCTCCGCCTCCGGCTTCGTCACGATGGCGGGCCTTTCCGCGGCGCCCGCCGCGCAGGCGGGACGCTTCTACTTCGACTCCACGACCGGCAAGATGCGCTACCACTCCGGCGTCGCGTTCGTCGACCTCTCGACCGGCACGCCCGCGGCCGGCACGGTTTCCGTGACCGCCGCCGAGCTCTCGGGCGACGGAAGCGGCGGCTCTCCTCTTAAGCTCCAGTCCTCCTCCGTGACTTTGCAGGGCAATACCTTCAACGCGGCCGACAAGCTCGTGCGCTTGGACTCCTCCGGAGATCTGCATGTCGGCGGCGCGACCGCGAGCACGATCTCCGCAGCCGGCTACCTCACGATGGCCGGCCTTCCCGGCCAGCCCGTGGGCGCGAACGGCCGGGTCTACTACGACTCCACGACCGGCAAGCTGCGCCTCTTCACCGCGGGAGCCTTCGTTGACATCTCGACCGGCTCGGCGAGCGCGAGCAACGTCTCCCTTAACGCGGATCAGATCTTCACCGGCGTCAACACCTTCCAGAAGAACCTGCTCCTCTCGACCGGCACGATCGCCTCGCCCTCTCAGGTCGGCGTCGACGCGCCGCCCGTGGTGCTGCGCGGCCAGGCGTGGGACGGCATCGGCCTCGCCTCGGTCAACCGCCAGTTCTCCCTTAAGAACCAGGTGACGAACGACGCGAACTGGAAGTTCGTCATCGACCGCGGCGGCCCCGTCCTGTTCTCCATCGATCAGGCCGGCAATATCGTCGGCCTGTCGTCCATGACGGCGTCCGCCTTCTTCGGCGACGGCGGCGCGCTGACTGGTCTCGACGCGACGAAGGTCACCCAAGGCTCCCTCGGGGACGCGCGGCTTCCCGCCGTGATGAGCGGCAAGACTTTTTCGGGCGCCGTCACCGTGACGGCCTCGACGCTCACCGTCGCTGGCATGGACGCCGCGGGGTACAGCCTCTCCTTGAGCTCGGGCATCAACATGCCCGCCGGCACCGTGACCGCCGCCCAGTTCATCGGCAATGGCGCGGGCCTGACCAACATCACCGCGACGAACGTCGCCGCGGCGAACGTCCTCCCCGGCACCTTCGGCGCGGGCGTCCTGATCAACGCGAACTCGATCGCCGGCTTCTTCCAGCCCACGGTCCTGCCGAGCACCGTCGCGTACACGAACGCCTCCAACACCTTCGTCTCCTCGCAGACCGTGACGGCGCCCTTGGGCTTCAAGGTCGACTACGGCATCACCGCGGGCTCGGCGACCTTCGCGAGCGCCACGATCGCCTCCATGACCGCGACCAACGCCACCGTCCTTTATAACGTTTCCGCCGGCTCGGCGACCTTCGCCGCGGGAATCCAGGCCTCGAGCGCGACGTTCACGCAGACGGGCAGCACCCTTTACAGCTTGGAGACCTCGTCGGGCATCAAGGTCAACGCCGGGACGATCTCGGCTCCTTCGATCACGGCGGCCCAGGCCGAGATAGCGCTGCTCAGCGCTCCCGCGATCGCGATCACGACCGGCACGGCGACGGGCTACGGCGCCGTCGGGCACGGCATGATGATCCTCCGCTCGGCGAAAGGAACCGAGGCCGCTCCCACGGCGAGCCAGGCGAACGACACGCTCGGCCAGATCGGCTGGCGCGGCTACGGCGCGACGGGCTTCGCGTCCGGCGAGCGGGCGGCCATCGCGGGCCTCGCGGCGGAGAACTGGACGGACGCGGCGCAGGGGACGAATCTCGCCCTGCAGACGACGCCTCTCGGCGGCGTCGCCGCCGTGGAACGCATGCGCATCAACAGCGAAGGCAACGTCGGCATCGGGACGGACAACCCGACGGCGAAGCTCCATATCGGCGGCACGGCCGGCATCGACGGCATCCGCTTTCCTGACGGCTCGGTCATGACCACCGCCGGCGTCGGCTCGGCGAGCGCGATCTCCAACGCCCTGGACGCCGTCGTCAACGCGGACTCCGACGGCAACAGCAGCGGCAACCTGCGCCTGCAGACCAAGGGCGTGGACCGCCTCTATGTCACGAACGGCGGAGCCATCGGCGTCGGCACGATCAGCCCGACCGAGGCCTTGTCGATCGTCGGCGGCGCCCGCCTCGACCGCACGGCCGGGACGCGCAGCCTGCAGCACGTGAACCCGGATTCCCCTCTCGACCAGTCCCAGTTCGACTCGCCCTCCGAGCGCTTCGTCGGCGTCTACGACTCCAACGCCGGCGGCGGCGCCGTGACCCGCTCCGAGTACAACGCGGACATCACCCACTTCATGACGGCGGCGGGCGCTTCCCCCGCAGGCCGCCTCGGCGTCTCGATCCCGGAAGGCAGCGAGCGCCTGTCCGTGCTGTCGAGCGGCCGCGTCGGCGTGATGGACGCGTCCCCGACGAACACCTTCGACGTGACGGGCTCGATCGGCGTCAACGACGTGACCGTCGTGACCGCCGGCCGCCTGCTGCAGACCGCCGACGGCGCCGCCGCGACCCCCGCGGTGACCTTCTCCAACGAGACCAACCTCGGCATCTACCGTCCGACCTCCGGCGCCCTCTCGGTCGCGACCGCGGGCGCGGAGCGCGCGCGCTTCGACGCCAACGGCCTCGCCGTCACCGGCATCATCAACGCCTCGAGCGACATCCAGATCGGCGGCACGCCGATCGTCACCGCGGGCCGCCTCTACCGCTCCGCCGACGGCGCCGTCGCCGGGCCGGCCTTCAGCTTCAGCGCCGAGACGAACACCGGCATGTACCGGCCCGCGGCGAACGCCCTCTCCTTAGGAACCGCCGGCACCGAGCGCGGCCGCTTCGACGTCGCCGGCCTGCTCGTCACCGGCAACGTGAACGCGACCGGCGACTTCCGCATCAACGGCACCCCCGTGCTGACCGCGACCCGCCTGTATCAGGCCGCGGACGGCGCCGTCGGCGGCCCCGGCTTCAGCTTCAGCGCCGAGACCAACACCGGCATGTTCCGGCCGAGCGCGAACGTGGCGGCCTTCGCCACGGGCGGCATCGAGCGCGGCCGGTTCAACACCGCCGGCCTCTCCGTGGCCGGCAACACCGACTCGACGGGCGACTACCGCATCGGCGGGACCGTCGTCCTGACGAGCGGCCGCCTCTCGCAGACGGCCGACGGCACCGCCGCGGCGCCCGCGCAGAGCTTCGCGACGGAGACCAACCTCGGCGTGTTCAAGCCCGCGGCGGCCACCTTGGGCTTCGCGACGGGCGGCATCGAGCGCTTCCGCACCGACTCGACGGGCCTCAACCTCCTGACGGGCGACTACCGCGTCAACGGCACCTCCGTGCTCACCTCCGCGCGCCTGCTGCAGACCGCCGACGGCCTCGTGTCCGCGCCGGCGATGAGCTTCAGCGCCGAGGCCACCTCGGGCCTGTTCCGCCCTTCGGCGAGCGTGGTCGGCGTCGCCGTCGCAGGCGTGGAGCGCGGCCGCTTCGACGCGTCGGGCCTCGTCGTCTCCGGCAACGTCAACACGACCGGCGATTACCGCATCAACGGCGTCCCCGTCCTGACCGCGGGGCGCCTGTATCAGGCGGCCGACGGCTTGGTCGCCACGCCCTCCTTGAGCTTCAGCGCCGAGACGAACACAGGCTGGTACCGCCCGGCGGCCGGCAGCGCGATGGCGGCGTCGGTCGTCGGCACCGAGCGCGGCCGCTTCGATACCTCCGGCCTCATCGTCACCGGCAACACGAACACGTCCGGCGATTACCGCCAGTCTGGGACCGTCTTCCTGACCAGCACGCGTCTGCTGCAGGCGGCCGACGGCGCCGTGGCCGGCCCGGCGATCAGCTTCGCCAGCGAGACCAGCCTCGGCATGTACCGGCCCGTCGCGGGGTCGATGGCCTTCGGCTCGGGAGGCACCGAGATCACCCGCATCAGCGGCAGCGGCCTGAACATGAACTCCGGCGACCTGCTCGTCGCCGGCGTGCCCCTGCTCACGTCGACGCGCCTCGTGCGCCCGGCCGACGGCGCGGTCGGCGCGCCCGCCATCAGCTTCAGCGCCGAGACCAACACCGGCCTCTACCGTCCCGTCGCGAGCGCGCTCGCCGTCACGGCTAACGGCACGGAGCGCGGCCGCTTCGACGCCACGGGCCTCCTCGTCACCGGCAACGTCAACACGACCGGCGACTTCCGCATCAACGGCACGCCCGTCCTGACCGCGGCCCGCCTGTACCAGGCGGCCGACGGCGCCATCGGAGGACCCGGCTTCAGCTTCAGCGCCGAGACCAACACCGGCATGTTCCGCCCCGGCGCCAACGCGCTGGGCTTCTCGACGCTCGGCGTCGAGCGCGGGCGCTTCGACGTCTCCGGCCTCGCCGTCACCGGCGGCGTCGCGACGACGGGCGACATCAGCGTCAACGGGACCGTAACCGTCACCTCGACGAGGGAGACCCGCATGGCCAACGGCACGCTCGCCGCGCCGGCCTACAGCTTCGGCACGGAGACCAACCTCGGCATGTACCGGGCGGCGGCCGCGACGCTCGGCGTCGTGACGGCGGGCGTGGAGCGCCACCGCACGAGCGCCGCCGGCCTCAACCTCGTGACGGGCGACCTGCTCGTCAGCGGCACCCCCGTCGTCACGGCGGCCCGCGTCATGCAGACCGCCGATGGGACCGTGGCTCTGCCCGCGCAAACCTTCAGCTCGGACCCCGACTCGGGCCTGTACCGGCCGACGGCGGATGTCGTGGGCGTCACCGTCGCCGGCGTGGAGCGCGGCCGCTTCGATACGACGGGGCTCACCGTCTCCGGCATCGTCAACACGAACGGGGACTTCCGCATCAACAACATCCCGGTCATGACCGCGAGCCGGCTCTATCAGGCCGCCGACGGTCTCGTGTCCGGTCCCGCCTTGAGCTTCAGCGCCGAGCCCACCACGGGCTGGTTCCGCCCGGCCACCGGCAGCGCCATGGCGGCGTCGGTCGTCGGCACCGAGCGCGGCCGCTTCACCACCTCGGGCCTCTCCGTGACGGGCAACACCGACACGTCGGGCGACTATCGCCAGTCCGGGACCGTCTTCCTGACGGCCGCGCGCCTGCTGCAGGCCGCCGACGGCGCCGTGGGCGGACCGGCGATCAGCTTCGCCAGTGAGACGAGCCTCGGCATGTACCGTCCCGTCGCGGGTTCGATGGCCTTCGGCTCGGGCGGCACCGAGATCGCCCGCATCAGCGGCGCCGGCATGAACATGAACTCCGGCGACCTGCTCGTCGCCGGCGTACCGCTGCTCACGTCGGCGCGCCTTGTGCGCCCGGCCGACGGTACGGTCGCCGTGCCCGCCGTCAGCTTCAGCGCCGAGACCAACACCGGCCTCTACCGTCCCGTTGCCAGCGCGCTGGGCATCACGGCCGGCGGCGCGGAACGCGGCCGCTTCGACGCCGCGGGCCTGCTCGTCACCGGCAACGTCAACACGACCGGCGACTTCCGCATCAACGGCACGCCCGTGCTGACCGCGGCCCGCCTGTACCGGGCGGCCGACGGCGCCATCGGCGGCCCCGGCTTCAGCTTCAGCGCCGAGACCAACACCGGCATGTTCCGCCCCGGCGCCAATGCGCTGGGCTTCTCGACGCTCGGCGTCGAGCGCGGACGATTCGACTCGACCGGCCTGCTCGTCAGCGGCAACACGAACACTTCGGGCGACTACCGCGTCGCCGGCACCGTCATGCTGACGACGGGCCGCCTCGGCCAGGCCGCGGACGGCACGCTCGCAGCACCTGCTTGGAGCTTCACGACCGACCCGAACACAGGCCTCTTCCGTCCGTCAGCGAGCGTCCTCGCCATGTCCGTCGCCGGCGTCGAGCGCGGCCGCTTCGACACCGCGGGCCTCTCGGTCACCGGCATCACGAACACGACCACCGACTACCGCATCGGCGGGACCGTCGTCCTGACGAGCGGCCGCCTCGTGCAGCCCGCGGACGGCTCCGCGGCCGCGCCCGCCTTCAGCTTTAATACGGACACGAACATGGGGTTGTACAAGATCGGCGCCGCCACCTTGGGCTTCGCGACGTCGGGTGCGGAGCGCATGCGCTTGGACTCCTCGGGCCGCCTCGGCATCGGCACCACCGCTCCCACGACGCCCCTGACCGTCGCGGGCACGGGGCGCTTTGAAGGCACGGCCGGCTCCTTGGCCCAGCAGGCCGTCAACACCGCCACGCCCGCGGACAATAGCTTCCTGAACTCGCCCGTCACGCGCATGACGGGCGTGTACGACTCCAACGGCGCGGCCGTCGCCATCACCCGCTCCGAGTACGACGCCGACCTTCAGATGATCATGACGGCGGGCGTCACTCCCGCCGGACGCCTCGCCGTGCAGGTCCCCGCCGGCAGCGAGCGCATGACGATCCTCTCGAGCGGCCAGGTCGGCATCGCCGACGTCACGCCCACGAACACCCTCGACGTCGCCGGCACGATCGGCGTCGGCGACACGACGGTCATCACCGCCGGCCGCCTGCACCAGGCCGCCGACGGCGCCCTGGCGACCCCCGGCTTCACCTTCGCGAGCGAGACCAACATGGGCATCTACCGGCCGGGCGCGGGTGCTTTGTCCCTCGTCACGGGCGGCGCCGAGCGCGGCCGCTTCGACTCGACCGGCCTCACCGTGACGGGCATCGTCAACGCGACGAGCGACCTCCAGGTCGGCGGCGTGTCCGTGCTGACGGCGGGGCGCCTGTACCGCTCCGCGGACGGCACCTTGGCCGGCCCCGGCTTCAGCTTCGCGACCGAGACCAACTCGGGCATCTTCCGCCCCGCCGCCGGCGCGGTCGCCCTGTCGATCCTTGGAACCGAGCGCGGCCGCTTCGACGCCTCCGGCTTCAACGTCACGACGGGCGACCTGCTCATGGGCGGCGTTTCGAGCCTCACCTCGGCGCGCCTGACGCGTCTCGCAGATGGTAGTGCAGCACTTCCCACTTACAGCTTCACCAATAACGTCGACATGGGCATGTTCCGCTCCGCGGCCGCCACGATCGGCTGGACGACCGCCGGCGTCGAGCGCATGAAGCTGGACGCGGCGGGCCTCAACATGGTCAGCGGCGACTTCCTGGTCTCAGCGGTGCCCGTCGTCACCGCGGCCCGCTTGATCCGCGCCGGCGACGGCGGGCTCACGACCCCGTCGCTGAGCTTCAGCGCGGAGGCCAACACCGGCCTCTACCGCCCTAGCGCGGGCGTGATCAGCGTCGTCTCCGCCGGCACCGAGCGGGCGCGCGTCGACGGCTCGGGCCTGTCCGTGACCGGCACGATGAGCTCCACGAGCGACATCAACGTCGCCGGCGTGACGACCGTGACCTCCGGGCGCCTGCTGCGCGTCGCCGACGGGGCGGCCGCGACGCCGTCGCACGGCTTCGGCACGGAAACGACGCTCGGCATGTACCGCATCGGAGCCGCCACCTTGGGCTTCGCGACCTCCAGCGCCGAGCGCATGCGCATCGACTCGGCCGGCCGCGTCGGCATCGGTGCTACGACCTTGCTTCAGCCCCTGCACGTCGTCGGCGCCGGACGCTTCGAGGCCGCCGCCGGCGCCTTGACGCACCACGCGGTCAACACGGCCACGCCCGCGGACCAGAGCTTTCTCAACTCGCCGATCACCCGCATCACGGGCGTCTACGACTCCAACCCCGCGGGCGCCGCCGTCACCCGCGCCGAGTACGACGGCGAGATCCAGATGACGATGACCGGCGCGGGCGCCGTTCCCGCCGGCCGCATGGCCTTCAACGTCGGAACCGGCGTCGAGCGCGTGTCCATCCTTTCGACCGGCAAGGTCGGCATCGGCACCACCAACCCCCAGGGCGCGCTCGACGTCAACAGCTCGATCGCGGTCAACGGCTCGACGATCATCACCCCCGGCCGCCTCGTCTGGGCGGCGGACGGCGCGGCGGCGACGCCGGCCTACACCTGGACGAACGATCAGGCGATGGGGTTGTACCGCATCGGCGCCAACATCATGGGCGGTGCCACGGCCGGTGTCGAGCGCTTCCGCGTCGACGCGGCGGGCCTCGTGGGCATCGGGCAGGCGACTCCGACGAACCTCATCCACGCCCGCATGAACGACGCCGCGAACACGTCCGTGACGCAGGTGCTGCGTCTCGAGCACGACAGCTCCGGCGCGCCGGCCAACGGCATGGGCACCGGCATCGCGTTCTCGGGCGAGAGCTCCACGACCGAGAATCGCGACATGGCCCAGATCGACTCCTTGTGGGAGAACGTCACGGACGCCGCCCGCGGCGCCGGGATTCGCTTCCAGACCGTCATGAACGCCGGAGCCTTGACCGAGCGCGTGCGCATCAGCAGCGCCGGCTTCGTCGGCATCGGCACCACGGCCCCCAACCCCGAGTCGATCATCACGTTCAATCCCTCCTTAACGATGGGACCGCAAGGCGTCAACAACGCCAGCGCCGTCGAACTGCAGGGCAACGTGACCGCGGACAACTCGATCGCCATCATCGCGGCCCGCAACACCGCCATCGGCGGCGCCGTGACGCGCGTCGCCCAGATCGAGATGCGCCGCGAGGGCGCCAACGACGCGGGCAACATGGTGTTCCACACCCGCGCCGCGGCCGGCGCGCTGACCGAGCGCATGCGCATCCTCTCCGCCGGCAACGTCGGCGTCGGCATCGCGGCGCCGACGGCGAAGCTGCACATCGGCGGCACGCCCGGCGTCGACGGCCTCCGCTTCCCCGACGGCACCTTGCAGACGACGGCCGGCGTGGGCTCCGCCAACGGCGTCAGCAACAACACGGACGTGACCTCCAACGCCGACTCCGATGCCAACGGCAGCGGCTCCGTTCGCCTGCAGACGGCCGGCGTGGACCGCGTCTTCATCCAGAACGACGGCGTCATGGGCATCGGCACCACCGCGCCCAACTTCTTCATCGACGCGCAGTCCAACGCGATCACGAGCGCCGCCGTCAGCGGCTACGGCACGGGCAGCTACGGCACCGCCGTGCTGCGCTCGGCGCGCGGCACGAAGGCCGTCCCGACCACCTCGCAGAGCGACGACACCTTGGGCGCCTTGGGCTTCCGCGGCTTCGGCGCCACCGTCTTCCCGACCGCCGACCGCGCCGCCATCATCGGTTCCGCGGCCGAGGTCTGGACCGACGCGGCGCAGGGAACCTACCTCGCGCTCAAGACGACGCCCGCCGGCACCGTCGCGACGGCCGAGCGCATGCGCATCGACGACGCGGGCGACGTCGGCATCGGCGTCACGAACCCGACCGCGAAGCTCCACATCGGCGGCACGCCCGGCGTCGACGGCATCCGCTTCCCCGACGGCACGCTCCAGACGTCCGCCGGCGTGGGCAGCGTCGGCGGCGTCAGCAACATCGTCGACGTGACGGTGAACGCGGACTCCGACGCCTCGGCCGGAGGAGCCCTGCGCCTGCAGACCCGGGGTGTGGACCGCCTCGTGGTCAACAACGACGGCAACGTCGCCATCGGCACCGGCACGGCGGTCTTCTTGCTCGACATGCAGGGCCCCGGCGTCTCAAGCGCCGCGATCACAGGCTTCGGCGCGGCGTCCTACGGCAGCACGGTCCTGCGCTCGGCGCGCGGCACCCAGGCCCTTCCCACCGCCTCCGTCGCCGACGACGTGCTCGGCCAGGTCGGCTTCCGCGGCTACGGCGCCACGGGCTTCGCCGCGTCCGACCGCGCCTCCATCGCGGCCGCCGCGTCGGAAGGCTGGACGAACGCCGCGCAGGGCGCGTACCTGACCCTTAATACGACCCCCGCCGGCTCGATCGTTCCGGCCGAGCGCGTCCGCATCGTGGACTCGGGCAACGTCGGCATCGGCGTTACGATCCCGACCGCCAAGCTGCATATCGGCGGCACCGCGGGCGTGGACGGCATCCGCTTCCCCGACGGCACCTTGCTCACCAGCGCCAGCGGCCTGGCGGCGATCTCGGCGGTCGGCGTCGGCTCGACGACCGACGCGATCTTGAACGCGGACTCCGACGCCAACGGCAGCGGCGCCATGCGCCTGCAGACCGCCGGCGTCGATCGCGTCTATGTGCAGAACGACGGCCTCGTGGGCTTCGGCGTCAACGCGCCTCTCTTCGGCGTCGACATCCAGAGCGCCGGCATCTCGAGCGCCGCGGTCACCGGCTTCGGCACCGGTGCGTACGGCAACGTCGTCCTGCGTTCGGCGCGCGGCACGCAGGGAGCCCCGTCCGCCTCGGTCCTCGACGACGTCATCGGCCAGGTCGGCTTCCGCGGCTACGGCGCCACCTCTTTCGCCTCCGCCGGCCGCGCGAACATGGCTGGCAACGCGGCCGAGACCTGGACCAATACGGCGCAGGGCGCCTACCTGACCTTCGACACGACCCCGGCGGGCTCCCTCGTCGGCGCGGAGCGCGTCCGCATCATGGACTCCGGCAACGTCGGCATCGGCGTCACGGCCCCGACCGCCAAGCTTCATGTCGGCGGAACACCCGGCGTCGACGGTATCCGTTTGCCCGATGGCACCTTACTCACGAGCGCCAGCGGCCTCGCCGCCGGCTCGATGACGTCGACGGGCGACGCGATTCTCAACGCGGACTCCGACGCCGACAACAACGGCGATCTGCGCTTCCAGACCAAGGGCACCGATCGCATGCGCCTCACCAACGGCGGCCGCCTCGGCGTGGGCGTCACGAGCCCGTCCGAGCCCCTGCACGTCCTGGGCGCCGGCCGCTTCGACCGCTCGGCGGACGCCATCGCCCTGACGGCCGTGAACCCGGATATCCCGGCCAACAACTCGCAGCTGAACTCCCCCGTCCAGCGCTTCGTCGGCGTCTACGACTCCGACGCGGCCGCCGGCACGACCCGTGCGGAATACAACGCGGACGTCCAGTTCAACATGACCGCGGCGGGCGCCTCGCCGGCCGGCCGCTACTCGGTGTCGGTGCCCTCGGGCAACGAGCGCCTCTCGATCCTGTCCAACGGCAAGGTCGGCATCGGCCAGTCCAACCCGGCCAACACGCTCGACGTCGGCGGCTCGATCGGCGTCGGCAACACGACCGTCGTGACGGCCGGCCGCCTCATGCAGGCCGCCGACGGCGCCGCCGCCACGCCCGCGGTGGGCTTCGCTTCCGAGACGAACCTCGGCCTCTTCCGCCCCGTGTCGGGCGCCATGGCCGTCGCGACGGCCGGCACGGAGCGCGCGCGCTTCGACGCCAGCGGCCTGACCGTCACGGGCACCATCAGCGCCAGCAGCGACATCCGGCTGGGCGGCGTCTCGATCGTCACCGCGGGCCGGCTCTACCGCGCCGGCGACGGCTTGGTCGGCGGCCCGGCGTTCAGCTTCAGCGCCGAGACGAACACCGGCATGTACCGCCCCACCGCGCAGGCTCTCGGCCTCGCCACGAACGGCACAGAGCGCGTCCGCCTGGACGGCACCGGCATCAGCGTGACCGGCAACACGAACACCTCCGGCGATTTCCGCATCGGCAACACGGTCGTCGTGACCTCGGGACGCCTGCTGCAGTCGGCCGACGGGACCGTTTCCGCCCCCGGACAGGGCTTCGCCTCGGAGACCAACACGGGCATGTACCGGCCCTCGGCCGGCGTGACCGCCTTCTCGACTCTCGGCACGGAGCGCGCGCGCCTCGACGTGACGGGCCTCAGCGTCACCGGCCTCGTCAACGCGACGGCGGACTACCGCTTGGGCGGCACCGTCATCGTGACCCCGGCCAGCCTCGCCCGCATGGGCGACGGCACCGCGGCGGCGCCCGGCTACTCCTTCAATAGCGAGACGAACCTCGGCTTCTACCGGCCCGCGGCCGGCATCGTCGCGATGGCGACCGGCGGCATCGAGCGCCTGCGCGTCGACTCGACCGGCCTCAACGTTCAGACCGGCGACTATCAGATCCAGGGCACGCCCGTCGTGACCTCGGCGCGCCTCGTTCGCTCGGCGGACGGCGCGGTCGCGACGCCCGGCCTCGCCTTCGCCTCCGAAGTCAACACGGGCATGTTCCGCCCGTCCGCCAGCGTCCTGGCCTTGTCCGTCGCCGGCACCGAGCGCGGCCGCTTCGACACGAGCGGCCTCAATGTCACGGGCCTCCTGAACCTGAGCGGCGACATCCAAGTCGGCGGCGTCACGGCCCTGACGTCGCTGCGCGTCGTGCGCAGCACGGACGGCGTCGTCGGCGCCCCCGGCATGAGCTTCGGCTCCGAGACGAACACGGGCCTCTTCCGCTCCGCGGCGGGCGCGATCGGCTTCGCAACCCTC
>Ga0163144_10002742_pt1 | contig 40322 bp, 34 predicted proteins | sample OliLak19BULKMAT1_FD_123175 | JGI IMG/M metagenome (GOLD analysis project Ga0163144, IMG submission 123175) | Freshwater microbial mat bacterial communities from Lake Vanda, McMurdo Dry Valleys, Antarctica - Oligotrophic Lake LV.19.BULKMAT1 | ecosystem: Environmental > Aquatic > Freshwater >...
CCCCGCCGCTAGTCCGAACCGGAGTCCGCCAGCGCGCATGCCGAAGTCCAATCCAGCCTCCATTGCGGCCGTCGACCTCGGCTCGAACAGCTTTCATCTGATTGTGGCCCATCCCCTGGACGGCCATATCAAAGTCGTCGACCGCCTGCGCGAGGTGATTCGGCTGGCGGCCGGCTTCGATGCCCAGAACAACCTGACGGACGAGGCCTGCGAATCGGCGCTGCGCTGTCTCGACCGCTTCGGCCAGCGCATACGCCATCTGCCGGCCGGCATGGTGCGTGCGGTCGGCACCAACGCGCTGCGCAAGGCACGCAATGCCGCGAATTTTCTGCCGCGCGCCGAAGCCGCGCTCGGTCATTCAATTGACATCGTGTCCGGCTATGAAGAGGCGCGGCTCATCTACCTCGGCGTGTCCCACGGCCTGCACGATGGCGCGGATCTGCGGCTCGTGATCGACATCGGCGGTGGCAGCACCGAAGTGATCATCGGTCGTCGCTTCGAGCCACAGCTCATGGAAAGCCTGCACATCGGTTGTGTCAGCATGAGTGTAGGGCTGTTTCGCGACGGCATCATCGACGCGCGCCGCATGCGCGACGCCGAAATTCTCGCCCGCCAGGAACTCGAGCCGATTGAAGAAGCGATTAGTCGCGCGGGCTGGCAGACGGCGATCGGGGCCTCGGGCACGATGGAGTCTGTCGCGGCCGTGCTCGCGCAGAACGGCTGGTCGAAGGACGGCATCACCCGCGACGGACTGCAGCGTCTGCGCGCCGCGATGATCGCCGTCGGTCACATCGACAAGCTCGGTGAACTCGGCGTGCCAGCCGAACGACGGCCGGTATTTCCGGGGGGCGTGTCGATCGCGATCGGGGTGTTCGAGGAACTCGGCATCGAACGCCTGCGCGTGTCCGACAGCGCGCTGCGCGAAGGCCTGCTCTACGACCTGATGGGCCGCATCGAGCATGAAGACGTGCGTGAGCGTACCGTCGAGAATCTGATGCAGCGTTTCGCTGTTGATCGCTCGCAGGTGGCGCGGGTGCGCGTTACCGCGGCGAGCCTGCTCGAGCATGTCGCTGGCGACTGGGCGCTGAACACCGAAGAAGACAAGCGACTGTTGCAGTGGGCGGCGACGCTGCACGAAATCGGCAACACGGTGTCGCATTCGCAGTACCACAAGCACGGCGCCTATCTGCTGCGCAACCTCGATATGCCGGGCTTTGCCCGCGGCAATCAGGATCGCCTGGCGGTTCTCGTGCGCGCGCATCGGCGCAAGATGCCGATGCCTGAATTCGGCAGCGGCCCGCAGGCGGAAAATCTGTTGCGGCTGGCCCTGTTGCTGAGGCTGGCGGTGGTGCTGCACCGGGCGCGCGGCGCGGCGACGCCAGCGGACGTCAGTCTGACTGTGGAAGCGCGCGCGCTGAAACTGAGTTTTCCAAAATCCTGGCTCGACGCGCATCCGTTGACGAGCGCGGATCTCGCGCAGGAAGCGGACTACATGAAGGCTGCCGGCTACAAGCTCAAATTCAAGTAGCAGCGATCGCCAAAGCCGCCTGGGTGGCGCTTGCGGCGCTCAGGGCGTCGGCGCCACTTCGCCCATCTGATCGAGCAACTGCTGCTGGGCATCCCGTGGGCGGCCGCCACCGCGGACGCGGTGATAACTGCCATCGCTGCGCAGTTCCCAGGCCCGTGCATTGTCGTGTAGATACAGCTCCAGACCTTCCTTGATCACGCGGTCCCGCAGGCGCTTGTCCTCGACCGGAAAGCACACCTCGATGCGACTGAAGAAATTGCGCCCCATCCAGTCCGCGCTCGACAGATAGACTTCAGGCGTGTCGCCGTTGCTGAACAGGAAAATTCGCGAGTGTTCGAGCAGTCTGCCGATTACCGAGCGCACGCGGATATTGTCAGACACGCCCGGGATCCCCGGCCGCAATGCGCAGATCCCGCGCACGATGAGTTCGATTTTCACGCCGGCGCGCGAGGCCTCGTAAAGCGCGGCGATGATCTGCACCTCAATCAGCGCGTTCATCTTCGCCACGATGCGCGCCGGTCTGCCGGCCCGGGCATGCGCGGCTTCGCGTTCGATCAGTTCCATCATCCTGGCGTGCAAGGTGAACGGTGACTGCAGCAGCTTTTTGAGTTTGCCGGCGCGGCCCGGCGCCGTGAGCTGATGAAAGATGCGCTGTACGTCCACCGCAATCGCGTTGTCGCAGCTGAACATGCAGAAATCGGTGTACTGGCGGGCGGTGCGCGGATGGTAGTTGCCGGTCGCGAGGTGTACATAACGACGCAGCTGTTTGCCCTCGCGCCGCACCACCAGCATCATTTTTGCGTGCGTCTTGTAACCGACTACGCCGTACACCACGTGCGCCCCGGCCTCCTGCAGCCGGGTGGCGAGCTCAATGTTTGCTTCCTCGTCGAAGCGCGCCTTGAGTTCGACGACGACCGTGACTTCCTTGCCAGCGCGCGCCGCGTCGACGAGCGTCTTGACGATGGGTGAGTCTGGCCCGGTCCGGTAGAGCGTCTGCTTGATTACCAGCACGTCGGGGTCCTGTGCGGACTGGCGCAGGAACTCCACGACCGGTGAGAACGACTGGAACGGATGATGCAGCAGCAGATCGCCGCGCTTCATCACTTCGAAGAAATCGGCATTGGGTGGCAGGCGCCGCGGCCGGCTGGGCGTGAACGCCGGAAATTTGAGATCGGGCCGGTCGACCATATCCGGCACCGCCATCATGCGCTGCAGGTTCACCGGCCCGTTGCAGCGATAGATATCCTCGCCGCCGAGGCTGAACTCGTGCTGCAGCAGACTGGTCATCTGTTTCGGGCAATCATCGGCGACTTCCAGCCGCACCGCGTCGCCGAACCGGCGCTGGTGCAGTTCGCCCTCGAGGGCGCGCAGCAGGTCTTCGACTTCCTCGTCCTCGACGAACAGTTCGCTATTGCGAGTCACGCGGAACTGATAGCAGCCGGTCACGCGCATACCCGGGAACAGGTCGCTGACGTGGGCGTGAATGATTGAGGACAGGAACACGAATTCGTAAGGGCCGGCGGCGAACTCCGGCGGAATATTGATGATGCGCGGCAGGGCGCGTGGGGCCTGCACGATCGCGATTGCGCTGTCGCGCCCGAAGGCATCGGTGCCTTCGAGTGACACCATGAAATTGAGGCTCTTGTTCAGAATCCGCGGAAACGGATGCGACGGGTCGAGGCCGATGGGGGACAGCACCGGCAGCAGTTCGCGATAGAAGTGCCGTTTCACCCAGGCGATCTGGCGCGGGTTCCAATCCGTGCGGCGCAGAAAGCAGATGCCTTCGTCGGCCAGCGCAGGTGTCAGCACCTCGTTCAGCACATGGTACTGCTCGGCGACCAGCAGCTGTGCCATCTCACCGATGCGCTTGAGCTGCTCGGCCGGACTCATCTGATCAGGGCCGAGTTTGGCGGCGTTGTAGGCGACCTGCTGCTTCAGGCCGGCGACCCGTATCTCGAAGAATTCATCAAGATTGCTGCTCGCGATGCACAGGAAGCGCAGCCGTTCGAGCAGCGGGTTGCCCGCATCCTTGGCCTGCTCCACGACGCGACGGTTGAATTCGAGCAGGGACAGTTCCCGGTTGATGTAGAACTGCGGGTCGTTGAGGTCGAGTGTCTTGGCATCCATGGCGGAATTCGTTGGGTGAACAGTCGTGCGCGGATGGGCTCTGTTAATATTCCCGGCCGTCAAATCAGTATAGCGGGTCGTTTGTTAAAGTATGAAAGCGAAATCCCAGGCCGGTTCCCCGGCGTCGGCGCGTCGTAAGGGTCTGTCGATGGCGGCGCGCGCCGACCGGCATGCGCTCTACGAGAAGTCGGTGCAAAATGCCGAGGCCGAAATCGACTTCGTCGACGACACGTTCAAGGCCCTGCGCGGCCGCCGCGCACGCTGGCTGCGCGAAGATTTTTGCGGCACGGCGAACGTCTGCAGTGAATGGGTACGCCGGCGCCGCGACAACGTCGCGATCGGTGTTGATCTCGACCCGGAAGTCCTGGGCTGGGGCCGCGATCATCATGTCGCCGCCCTGAAACCCGCCGCCCGCGCGCGGGTGCGCCTGGTCGAGGACAATGTGCTGACCGCGAAAGTCCGTCGGGTCGACGTGCTGCTGGCGATGAATTTCAGCTACTGGATCTTCAAGACCCGCGAGGCGATGCGTGAGTACTTCCTGGCCGTGCACAGCAACCTCGTCAAGGACGGCGTTTTCGTACTCGACTGCTACGGCGGCTATGACTCCTTCAAGGTGCTGAAGGAACGTCGCAAGGTCGGCCGCTTCACCTATATCTGGGAGCAGGCCAGTTTCAATCCGCTGAACGGCGAAATGAGCTGCCACATCCACTTCAGCTTCAAGGATGGCTCTCGGCTCGACAAGGCCTTCAGCTATGACTGGCGCCTGTGGACGATGCCAGAAATCAGGGAGTTACTGGCTGAGGCAGGCTTCCGCAAGAGCACCGTCTACACCCAGGGGTGGGATTCGAAGAGCGGCGAGGCGAATGGCGAGTTCACGGCGGCCGAATCCTGTGATCCGGATGCAGGCTGGATCTGCTATATCGTCGCGGAGCGCTGAGCCGTATTCATTTACCTGTAACAACCGACGCCTCTAATGCGGGCAATAACCCTTAAGGGATATCGAGTGATCGAACTCAGAATTCTGACGGCCGCCCTGCTGGGCTTGAGCCTCGTCACTGGCGCCCGCGCCGAAGAATCGGCCGCCATCGATGCCGGCGTGCCGGTGTATGTGAAGGGCAGCGGGGTCTCCGGCAGCCTGTCGAGCGTCGGCTCGGACACGCTCGCGAACCTGATGACGCTGTGGGCCGAGGAGTTCAAGCGCCTCTACCCGAACGTCACCATCCAGATCCAGGCCGCAGGTTCGAGCACGGCACCGCCGGCCCTGACCGAAGGCACCGCGACCCTCGGCCCGATGAGCCGGCAGATGAAAAGCGAGGAACTTGAGGCCTTCGAAACCAAGCATGGCTACAAGCCGACGGCGATCCCGGTGGCCGTCGATGCGCTCGCGGTCTACGTCCATAAGGACAATCCAATCAAAGGCTTGACGATCCCGCAGGTGGACGCAATCTTCTCCGCAACCCGGGCCTGCGGCTACGAGCGGGACCTGCTGATCTGGGGCGATCTGGGCCTTACCGGCGAACTGAAGAATCAGAAGATTCAGCTCTTCGGCCGCAACTCGGTGTCTGGTACCTACGGCTATTTCAAGGAAACGGCGCTGTGCAAGGGTGACTTCAAGAACAGCGTCAACGAGCAGCCGGGCTCGGCGTCGGTGGTGCAGGGCATTACCAAGTCCATCAACGGTATCGGTTATTCGGGCGAGGGCTATCGAACCTCCGGGGTCAGGCTCTTGCCGCTGGCAAAGAAAGAGGGCGCCGATTTCGTCGCGGTTTCGCCCGCGACGGCGCTGTCGGGCAAGTATCCGTTGTCACGTTACCTCTTTATCTATGTGAACAAGCATCCGAACCAGTCGCTCCCGCCCCTCGAGGCTGAGTTCCTGAAAATGGTACTGTCGAAAACTGGCCAGACAGTCGTGATCAAGGACGGCTATATCCCGTTGCCGGCCAAGGTCGTCACGAAGGTCTTGCCGAAGCTCACTGCCGCCCAATAGGACGGTTGCCAAAGGCAAGACACCGCGGCCGGGTGGCTGCGGTGGCGCCGCGGCGGGGTGGAGCGGACAGCCCGCTTCCTTCCATAATGGGCGGCCATCATCATCCGCCACCCGACAAAGACAGGTCCGCCCGTGTCAGAAGTGCTGTTCTCCGAAGTCACCAAAGCCGAGCGCGCGCACCGCAGCTGGCGGATGGTCAAGGATCGGATCTTCGGCGCCGTGATGGGCGTCGGAGGCGTGACGGTCATCATTGCCCTCGTCATGATCTTCTTTTACCTGCTGTGGGTCGTGCTGCCCCTGTTCAAGTCGGCGACGCTGACACCTTCCCATGACACCCGGCTGGGACCGAATCTCGCCCACCTGTCCCTGAACGAACTCGGCGACGTGATGTTCGTGGTCCTGGCCGACGGCAGCTATCGCTTCGCCAGTGCTGCCGATGGCGCCGAGCTGTCAGCCGGCAGCCTCGTTCCCGCCGGGGCAACGCTGCAGGCTGATGCCAGCGCGCTGCGCAGCCACGGCCCGCTGGCGCTGGCGCTCGAAGGCGGTCGGGTCAGCGTCGTGAAGCCGGCGTATCGCGTCAGTTTTCCGAACAACGTGCGCACGGTCGTGCCCGCGCTGTCGTATCCCGTCGGCACCGAGCCGCTCGCGGTCCTGCCGGCTGGGGGGCGCATTGCCCGCCTCGCCATCGCGAGCGCCGACGATCACACGGCCATTGCGGCCAGCGATTCCAACGGCTTACTGACGCTGATGCACCTCGCGCCGGCCGAAGGCCTGATGCTGGATTCGGAAGACCTCAGCTTCGAGACCGCCGTTGTCGACGTCGCGCGGCTGCCGGCGCCGGCCGAGCACCTGCTGATCGATGCCGATCAGCAGGAGCTTTATGTCGTGACGGGCCGCGAAATCAGCTTCTACAACATTCGCGACAAGGCCAAACCGAAGCTCGTCGAAACGGTGCAGGTGGTGCCGCCGGGCGTCGATGTCACCGATGTACAGTTCCTCGCCGGCGGCGCCTCGCTGCTCATCGGCGACAGCCGCGGCCATGTTGCGCAGTGGTTTCCGGTGCGCGATGCGGCCAACAACTTCCGCCTGACCCTGATCCGCGAATTCACGGCGTTGCCCAAGGCCGTACAGCGCATCGAGCCCGAATATTTCCGTAAGGGTTTTACCGTCGTCGACGTCGACGGCGGGCTTGCGGTCTATCACACGACATCGGAGCGCACGATGCTGCGCGCCGACACCGGCATCGCCGCCGTCAGGACCCTCGCCATTTCGCCCCGCGCCGACACGCTCGTGCTCGTCGCGGCGGACGGCGCGGCCAAGCAGTTCGAGCTCCACAACGAACATCCCGAAGTGTCGCTGAAGTCGCTGTGGGGCAAGGTCTGGTACGAAGGTCGCGCGCAACCGGAATACATCTGGCAGTCGTCGTCGGCGAGCAGTGACTTCGAGCCGAAGTTCAGCCTGACCCCGCTGGCCTTTGGTACGATCAAAGCGGCCTTCTACGCCATGCTCTTCGCCGTCCCGCTGGCCATTCTCGGCGCGATCTATACCGCCTATTTCATGCATCCGAAACTGCGCTCAGTGGTCAAGCCGTCGATTGAAATCATGGCTGCACTGCCCACCGTCATCCTGGGATTCCTCGCTGGGCTGTGGCTCGCACCGTTGATCGAGGCGCACCTCATCGGCGTGTTCAGCGCCATGTTTGTGATGCCGCTGTCGGTCGTGACGATGTCCTGGATCTGGGCGAATCTGCCGGCCCGCGTGCAGCGCCTGATGCCGCCGGGCCGTGAACTGCTGCTGATAGTCCCGCTGCTGATCGCCGTGTTGTGGCTGACGATGACGGTCAGCCAGCCGCTCGAGCAGCTGTTCTTTGGCGGCAACCTGCCGCGCTGGCTCGGCACCGAGTTCGGCATCACTTACGACCAGCGCAATTCACTGGTTGTCGGCATCGCGATGGGCTTCGCCGTCATTCCCTACATCTTTTCGATCAGCGAGGACGCGATCTTCGCCGTGCCACGTCAGCTGACGACCGGCTCGCTCGCGCTCGGCGCGACGCCCTGGCAGACGATGGCGCGCGTGGTGCTGCTGACGGCGAGCCCGGGCATCTTCTCGGCGGTGATGATCGGCCTCGGACGCGCCGTCGGCGAAACGATGATCGTGCTGATGGCGACCGGCAACACGCCAATCATGGATTTCAGCATCTTTCAGGGTTTCCGCGCCCTGTCGGCAAACATCGCCGTCGAGATGCCGGAATCCGAGGTCAACAGTACGCATTACCGGGTCCTGTTCCTCGCCGCTTTGGTGCTGTTCCTGGTGACCTTTCTGGTCAATACCGTCGCTGAAATCGTCCGCCAGCGGCTGCGGGCACGCTATGGCAACCTGTAGGCCAGTCTGATGCGAGCTTCCTTCAATCGCTGGGTCGGCACGGGCAGTCCGTGGGTGTGGATCACGGCCGGCGCCGTATCGCTGAGCCTGGTGATGGTTTTCGGCCTGCTGATGCTGATCGCGGCGAACGGTCTGGCCCACTTCTGGCCCGCCCGCGTCGCCCTGATCGAGCATCGCCTGCCCGAGGTCGCGCCTGAACTCGTGCTCGGTGAGATCGTCGACAGCGAAACCGTCGCGGCGGCCCGCGTGCGCGACGCCGGCGGCATCGTGCCGCCAGAGGCAACCGTCGTCGGGCGTCTGCTCATCAAGGTCGGTAACCGCGACATAGGGGGCAGTGATTTTCGCTGGTTCGCCGAGCCCGAGATTGCCACCACCACTTACCCGGCCGACGCCGTCGTCATCGAGCGCGACGAGTGGGGAAACCTCTACGGGTACGTGAAGGGCCTGCGCGAAGCGGGCCAGCCCGTAGCCGGCGACTGGCAGGCCGAACTTGAGGCGCGCCTCGACCGCCGCCACGCCCTGCACGAAGAAATCGAACACATCCAGAAAGACCAGATCGGCGCCGTCAATTACGCGCTCGAACGGCTGCGGCTGCGCGAACGCCGCTCGCCCGCCGGCGGCGAGGATATGGCTGCTGAAAAGACCCGGCTCGAAGCAGAGTACGCAAAGCTCACCACCTTGCTCGCGGCCCGCGTTGCCGACATGGCGCGCGACAGCCTGACCTTCGTCACCGCCAGCGGCGACGAACGCGACGTGCCGTTGGCCAAGGTGGTGCGGGTCTATATGCCGAACGCGATGCCGCTGACGGCAAAAATTGCGCATTACGGCGCCAAGTTGTGGGAGTTCGTGGCCGACGACCCGCGCGAGGCCAATACCGAGGGTGGCGTATTTCCCGCCATTTTCGGCACGGTGCTGATGGTGATCATCATGTCGATCGTCGTCACGCCGTTTGGGGTGATCGCCGCAATCTACCTGCGCGAGTACGCCCGCCCGGGCCCTGTCACGAGCGCTATCCGCATCGCGGTCAACAATCTCGCCGGCGTGCCGTCGGTGGTCTACGGCGTGTTCGGTTTTGGCTTCTTCGTGTATTTTGTGGGCGGTTCGATCGACCAGGCCTTCTTTGCTGACAAGCTGCCCGCGCCGACCTTCGGCACGCCTGGCCTGCTGTGGGCGTCACTGACACTCGCGCTGCTGACAGTGCCGGTGGTAATCGTCGCGACCGAAGAAGGCCTGACGCGCATCCCGCGCGCGATTCGCGAGGGCAGCCTCGCGCTCGGCGCCACTAAAGCCGAAACGCTGTGGCGCACGGTGTTGCCGATGGCGACCCCGGCGATGATGACGGGCCTCATTCTTGCCGTGGCGCGCGCGGCCGGTGAAGTCGCCCCGCTGATGATGGTGGGCGTCGTGAAGCTGGCGCCGGCGCTGCCGCTCGACGGCAACTTCCCGTTCCTGCATCTCGATCGCAAGTTCATGCATCTCGGTTTTCACATCTATGACGTCGGCTTTCAGAGTCCCAATGTCGAAGCCGCGCGGCCGCTCGTCTACTCGACGGCGCTGCTGCTCGTCATCATCATCATGTCGCTGAACCTGGCCGCAATCCGCATCCGTAATCGCCTGCGGGAGAAGTACAATGGAACAGAGACTTAAACTGGAATCCGGCCCGGCCGGCTCCAATGCCCAGGAGACAGGCGCCATGAGTCATGGCCTGGACTACAACGCCATGCGTGCAGGCCAGCCCGCCCCAGCCGCGGACTCGCGAGCGCCGCGCGAGTGCCTGCGCATCGAGGATCTCTGCCTTTTCTACGGCGATAAGCAGGCGCTGTACAACGTCAACATGTCGATTCCCGAGAAGCGCGTCACCGCCTTCATCGGGCCCAGCGGCTGTGGCAAATCCACGCTGCTGCGCTGCTTTAACCGCCTCAACGAGCTGATCGAGCGTGTCCGCATCACCGGTGCGGTGAGGCTGATGGACGAGAACATCTTCGACCCGACGGTGAACATCTCGAACCTGCGCCGGCGTGTCGGCATGGTGTTCCAGAAGCCGAACCCGTTTCCGAAGTCGATTTACGAGAACGTCGCTTACGGCCTGCGCATCCAGGGCCTCAAGAACCGGCGTACCCTCGACCGTGCGGTCGAGAAGGCGCTGCGCGGCGCCGCGCTGTGGGACGAAGTCCGCGACCGCGTCCATGACAGCGCGCTCGGCCTTTCCGGCGGCCAGCAGCAGCGCCTCGTCATTGCGCGCGCGATCGCCATCGAACCTGAAGTGCTGCTGCTCGACGAGCCGGCCTCCGCGCTCGATCCCCTGTCGACGCTGAAAATCGAAGAGCTGATCTACGAGCTGAAGCAGAACTACACGATCGTCATCGTGACGCATAACATGCAACAGGCGGCGCGCGTGTCTGATTACACCGCGTTCATGTACATGGGGAACCTGATCGAGTTCGGCGAGACCAAGCAGTTGTTTACGACGCCGAAACACAAGCAGACCGAGGACTACATCACGGGCCGCTACGGTTGATTCGCGGTCCCGAACGCCGGCCCTGAAGGGAGCATTTCTGCATGGTCATGAGCCGCACGCATCACATTTCGCAGCAGTTCGACAAGGAGCTCGAAGACATCCGTTCGCGCGTGCTCGCGATGGGTGGCCTCGTCGAGGAGCATCTTAGTCAGGTGCTGGAAGCCCTGTCACGCTCGAATATCGAACTTGCTGAACAGGTCGCCGGGAGTGACTACAAGGTCAACGACATGGAGGTCGAGATCGACGCCGAATGCACGGCGATCCTGCTACGCCGGCAACCGGCGGCCGGCGATCTCCGCCTCGTGCTCGCCATCAGCAAGGTGATCACCGATCTGGAGCGCATCGGCGACGAAGCGAAGAAAGTCGCCCGCATTGTGGCCAACATGGTCAACAACGGCAGCCCGCGTTCGTATTACGTAGGCGTGCTGGCGATGGGCTACCACGTGCGGCGGATGCTGCGCGCTGCGCTCGACGCCTTCGCGCGCATGGATTCGCACGCCGCGCTCGCCGTGGCGCAAGAAGATCCGGAAGTCGACAAGGAGACGGAGGCGGTCATGCGCCAGCTCATCACCTACATGATGGAAGACCCGCGCAGCATCCGCGGTGTGCTCGACGCCGTGCTCGCGGTGCGCGCGTTCGAGCGCATTGGCGATCACGCGGAGAACATCTGTGAAAACGCGATTTACCTGGTCGAAGGCAAGGACGTGCGCCATGTGGCGCTCGAAAAGATTGCGCAGGAGCTCAAAGCGGGCCGCGATAGCGACGTCTGATCGTCTGCCGGCCTCAGGCGGCGCCGTCGCGTCGCTGCGGCAGGGTCGCCGCCAAATCCTCCGGCGCAATCGCCGCCGGCGGAAAATCACAACGGAATGTGCTGCCGTGGCCCAGCGCACTCTTGATATTCAGTGTCGCGTCATGGCGCATCAGGACGTGCTTTACGATCGCCAAACCGAGCCCGGTACCGCCATCGCTGCGCGAGCGCGATGGGTCCACGCGATAAAAGCGCTCCGTGATGCGCTCGATATGTTCTTCATCGATGCCGATTCCGTTGTCCTGTACTTCGAGATGCGCCCCCGTCTCGTCGCGGTACCAGCGAAGCTGGATGACCCCGCGCGCAGGTGTGTAATAGACGGCATTGAAGACAAGATTGGCGATGGCGCTGTAGATCTCGTTGCGGCTGCCAAGAATGCACAGCGTCGGTTCAGCTTCGAGCGAGAAAATGTGTTCGCGCGGGCCGCTCAACGCACGTGCCTGCTTAAGAATGTTCGCCAACAGTTCGCTGATGACTATCGGCTGCGGATCGGGGACATGGTCCTCGCGCTCCAGACGTGACAGCAGCAGCAGTTCCTCGATCAGAGACTGCATGCGATCGGCATGCGCGCTCATCTGTTCGAGTGCCGGCACCCATGACGGCGGGCACAGATCCTTCTGATCGATCAGCGTTTCGAGATAGCCCTTGAAAACGGTGGTGGGCGTACGGAGTTCGTGCGACACATTGGCCACGAAGTCACTGCGCATCTGGTTTGCACGATGCAACTGCGTGACGTCGCGCGCCACGAACAGCCATTGGTCCTTGCCGTAAGGCGCCAGCAGGATGCTGAGGAAGCGGTTGGGATTGGTGGGAGAAGGGATCTCGATGGTGTGAGCATCGTCGTGGTCCGCCACGAAGTCCCGGACTTTCGGGAGGCGTATCAGGTTCGTGATTCGCTGGTCCAGATCGTCCGGCCAGCGGATGCCGAGATACTTTGCCGCCGCGGCGTTTGCCCACTGCACGGCGCCATGCTCATCGAGGACAACAGTGGCATCGGGCAGCGCGCGCGTCGCCTGCTGGAACTGCTTCAGATAGTTCGCGAGCTTCTTCTTGCGCTTCTTGTGCCGTTCGCGAAGGTAGTCAAGCTCGACCGCCATCTCCTCGAACACGCCGGGCGGCTCGGGTGGCTCGTGATGCTTGCTGTCGCGCAACCACGCCAGCAACCGGTGCAGATTGCGATGCAGCCAGCCGGCGTACAGCAATGCCGCAACCGCGACTGCTTCGGCCGCGTGCTGCAGCAGCGCGCCCAGCGCGAGCGCGCTCAGCAGCAGCAGGGCAAGGCGCCAGATGTCTTTGGGATACATCGGCTGTGGGCTCTATGACTCGTTGCGGGCATTATCGCCCGGTGACGCCCCGAGCTGTAGCCCGGGGGCGTGCGTCGCTGTGTCAGCCGGGTTGGGTCGAGAAGCGGTAACCGACGCTGCGCACGGTCTGGATCAGCGCGTCGTAACCGGACGGTTCGAGGATGCGCCGCAGCCGGCGGATGTGCACATCCACGGTGCGTTCCTCGATATAGCTCTGATTGCCCCAGACTTCGTCCAGCAGCTGGCTGCGGCTGTACACCCGCTCCGGGTGGGACACGAAGAAATGCAGCAGGCGGAATTCGGTGGGGCTCAGTTCCAGCGGGAGGTCGCCAAGGCTGACCCGGTGCGTGCGCGTGTCGATGCGCAGTTCCGCGACCTGCAGCATTTCGTCTTCGCCGACCACCTTCGTCCGCCGCAGGAGGGCGCGCACGCGCGCCAGCAGTTCGCGGGTCGAGAAGGGCTTGGTGATGTAGTCGTCGGCACCGCTGTCCAGGCCTTTGACCTTGTCGGCTTCGTCCCCTTTGGCCGTCAGCAGGATCACCGGGATGTCGCTGGTGCGCGGGTCACGTTTCAGGCGGCGCGCGAAGTCTATGCCGCTGATGCCGGGCAGCATCCAGTCGAGCAGGATCAGGTCGGGCCGGCGGTTGGTAAGCGCGGTCTGTGCTTCGTCGGTGTCACTGGCTTCCGTACAGGCGTAGCCGTCGCCGCCGAGCGTGAAACTCAGCATCTGCCGGATGCCGGCTTCGTCGTCGATAATCAAAATCTGCGCTGACATCGGCGGGGGACTGGTTTCCATGGCGATAGGCTGGCCTGACGCATTAGAACGGCCGAATATTACACGTGTGTGAAAGGCGGCTGCCAGTGTGCCCGCAGCCGGCAGTCGTCGGCCACCGGCCAGCATCAGATCAAACACGGGAACATTTCCCGGAAATCTCCAAGCCGGACACCCGATTTCGATTTGGTGGCCTGCCTGGGCGCTGTGTATTCTCACTCCGGCCTTCGGCAGGAAGCCGTAAGGCAGTCATTTCAAGACCCGAAGCATTACATGGAGGCATTTATGCGGAAACTTGCGCATTTTCTGGGCGCCCTGTGGCTGGGCTGCGCGCTGACGGCGAATGCCGCGGGGCCGGTCGACATCAACGCGGCGAATGCGGGTGAACTCGCCACCGCGATGGTCGGCGTCGGTCAGTCGAAGGCGGCCGCCATCGTCGATTATCGTGAGGAGAACGGCCCGTTCAAGTCGGTCGACGACCTTGCTCTCGTCAAGGGCATCGGCGCGTCGACGATCGAAAAAAACCGCGACAAGATCAGCGTGACCGCGCCCGGAAACTGAGCTGAACCCTCCTGGCGCGTAGTAGCGCTCACGCCGGCGCGGGGCTTCCGCCGCCGGCTTTTTTTTGCGCCTGCGCGGCCCCTGCGGTATGCTGCGGATGCTCGTCATTTAGCAAAAAAATCAGTCACCTATCGTTTCCCGCAGGCGCCCAGCGCTCAGCTCGTGCCGGTGGGGTACCAGTCATCGGTCATCATGCAAGAACGCTACAACCCGGTCGACATCGAACCCGCCATCCAGGCGCAATGGGTCAGCGCCGGTGCGTTCCGGGCCGTCGAGGACGCGACGCGCGAGAAATTCTATTGCCTGTGCATGTTCCCGTATCCGAGCGGGCGCCTGCACATGGGCCATGTCCGCAACTACACGATCGGTGACGTCATCGCCCGCTATCAGCGCATGCTCGGCAAGAATGTGCTGCAGCCGATGGGCTGGGACGCCTTCGGGCTGCCGGCCGAAAACGCCGCGATTGAGAACAACGTACCGCCCGCGCGCTGGACCCGTTCGAACATTGACTACATGCGCGGCCAGCTGCAGCGCCTCGGCTTCTCCTATGACTGGTCGCGCGAACTCGCGACCTGCGATCCGGACTACTACCGCTGGGAGCAGTGGTTCTTCACGCGGCTGTACGAACGCAAGCTGGTCTATCGCAAGACCGCCGTCGTCAACTGGGATCCGGTCGACCAGACCGTGCTCGCCAACGAGCAGGTGATCGATGGCCGCGGCTGGCGCTCCGGCGCGCTCGTCGAACGTCGCGAGATTCCGCAGTGGTTCGTGCGCATCACGGCCTATGCCGACGAACTCCTGACCGACCTCGACAAACTCGAAGGCTGGCCGGACGCCGTCAAGACCATGCAGCGCAACTGGATTGGCCGCTCCGAAGGCCTGCTGGTCCGCTTTGAACTCGCCGATGGCAACGGCGACCTCGAGGTCTACACGACGCGCCCCGACACGCTGTTCGGCGTGACCTACATGGCCGTTGCGCCCGAGCATCCGGTGGCGCGGCGCGCGGCCGGGAGCAACTCGCAGGTCGCCGACTTCCTGGCCAGTTGCGCCCAGCATTCGACCTCCGAAGCGGTGATCGAAAAGCTCGAAAAGCGCGGCATGGCACTCGGAGTATCCGTATGTCACCCGCTGACCGGTGAGCTCGTGCCGGTGTGGGTCGCGAACTTTGTGCTGATGAGTTATGGCACGGGCGCAGTGATGGCCGTGCCAGGTCACGACGAGCGCGATCACGAATTCGCGCTGCAGTACGGCCTGCCGATCAAACAGGTCGTGCGGCCGGCCGACGGCAGCATCGTCGACATACAGCAGGGTGCGTACGTCGAGAAAGCGGTCACCTGCAACAGCGGTGAGTTCAGCGATCTGCCGTTCCTGGCCGCGTTCGACGCGCTTGCCGCGCGCCTCGAAGGCGAGGGTCGCGCCGAGCGCCAGGTGCAGTTCCGCCTGCGCGACTGGCTGGTCTCGCGCCAGCGCTACTGGGGTTGCCCGATTCCCATGCTGTACGCTGCAAACGGCGAGCTCGTGCCCGAATCCGCCGACCACCTGCCGGTGCTCCTGCCGGAAAACATCGAGTGGTCCGGCGTGTCGTCGCCGCTGCTGAAGCATCCCGCTTTCACCCAGGCCACGCTGCCCGACGGCACGCGCGGGCGTCGCGAAACCGATACCTTCGATACCTTCTTCGAGTCATCGTGGTACTTCGCGCGTTTCTGCAGCCCGGACTCAACGACCGGGATGGTGGATGCGCGCGCGCTGTACTGGATGCCCGTCGACATCTACATCGGTGGCATCGAACATGCGGTGCTGCACCTGCTGTACGCGCGCTTCTTCCACAAGTTGATGCGCGACGCCGGGCTCGCAAATTCCGACGAACCCTTCACCCGCCTGCTGACGCAGGGCATGGTGTGCAAGGAAACTTATTTCCGCGAAGCGGCGAATGGCAAGAAGACCTGGTTCAATCCGGAAGCCGTCGACGTCGAAACCGACGGCAAGGGCCGCGCAATCGCCGCGACAGCCAGATCCGACGGCCTGCCGGTCGACATCGGCGCGGTCGAGAAGATGTCCAAGTCGAAGAACAACGGCATCGATCCGCAGACGCTGATCGATCGCTATGGTGCCGACACCGTGCGCCTGTACACGATGTTTGCGGCGCCGCCGGAGCAGTCGCTCGAGTGGTCCGACTCGGCGGTCGAAGGCGCGTTCCGTTTTCTGCGCGGCCTGTGGCGCATGACCTGGGAACACGTTGCGCGCGGGCCGGCCAGCAAGGTCGAGGCGGGCGTGCTCGATGGTGCGCAGGCCGCCCTGCGCCGCAAGATTCACGAGACGATCGCCAAGGTCACGGACGACATCAGCCGTCGCTACAAATTCAACACGGCGATCGCTGCGGTGATGGAACTCGTCAACGCGCTCGGCAAGGCCGGCAGCGCCACGCCGGCCGATCGCGCCGTGCTGCAGGAAGGCCTCGAAGCCTGCACGCTGCTGCTCGCGCCGATCGTGCCGCATTGCACCGAGGCGATGTGGCTCGCGCTCGGCCACGACACCGCGCTTGTGACGGCGCCCTGGCCCAAGGCCGATCCCGCCGCGCTGGTGCACGATGAAGTGCAGCTCGTGGTGCAGGTCAACGGCAAGAAGCGCGGGGAGATCCGGCTGCCGGCCGACGCGGACGACAGGGCTGCCGAAGCCGCCGCGCTCGCCGAGCCCAATGTCGCGCGCTTCATCGAAGGCCAGACGGTGCGCAAGGTGGTCGTGGTGCGCGGCCGACTCGTCAACATCGTCGCCGCCTGACGCTATGCTGCACCGGCGCCGCTTTCTCGCCCGCCTCGCGGCCTTTGCCGCCGCTGCGCCGCTCGCCGGCTGCGGCGGCTGGCGCCTGCGCGGCACACGCAAGAACGTGCTTGGCGACGTCACGCGCATCTTCGTGCAGGCGGCGACCTACGGGCCGCTGTATGCGTATTTCGCCAACGAGCTCAGCTACATCAATGTCGGTATCACGCCCGATCGCAGCGTCGCCGACATCGTCGTCGAACTGACCAACGAGCGTTACGAACGGCGCGTGCTGTCGGTCGATCCCGACACCGGCAAGGTGCGCGAAATCGAAGTGACGCTGACGATGGGGATGACCGTGCGCGGCGCGGACGGCAGCACTATCTCGGCACCGGCCACCTTACGCTGGACAGAGGACTTCGTGTTCGATGAAGCCTCGCTGCTCGGCACCGTCGAAACCGAAGCCGTGCTGCGTCAGGAAATGGCGAAGGTCGCTGCGCGCGCGCTGGTGCTGAAACTCGAAACCATCAAGTTCCCGCCCAAGGGCAAAAGTGCTCGTTAAGCCCGAGCGCCTGGCCGGGCTGCTGACGCGGCCCGCGCCGCCGGCATTGTTCCTGATCCACGGCGATGAACCCCTGCAGCGTATCGAGAGCACCGACGCCGTGCGCGCAGCCGCGCGCGCGCAGGGCGTTGACGAGCGGCTGGTGTTCGATACGGCGGTCGGCATCGACTGGGCGCAGGTGCAGGCCGAGGCCGGCAGCCTGTCGCTGTTTGCATCGAAGCGGCTGATCGAAATCCATCTCGGCGGCAAGAAGCCGGACAAGCTCGGCGTCGCGACGCTCAAGGCGCTGGCCGCGCAGCAGGGCGATGATCTCTATCTCGTGACCGCCGAAGCGCTGGGGCGCGAGGAGCAGAACAGTGACTGGTTTCGCGCCTTCGAGAGCGGGGGTGCGGTGGTGGTGTGCCGGCCACTCGAGGCCGGCCCGTTTCGCGGCTGGCTGAAGGCGCGCGCGGCCGGGCGTGGCCGCGAACTGACGGCCGAGGCCGTCGAGGTGCTGGCGCTGCGCGCCGAGGGCAACCTGCTCGCCGCCGCGCAGGAAATCGACAAGCTTGTCCTGCTCGTCGACGACGCCACCGTCACTGCCGAGCAGGTGCTCGCGGCGGTCGTCGACAGCTCGCGCTACGATGTCTTCAAGCTCGTCGACGCCGCGCTGGCTGGCGATCCGGCGCGCACCGTGCGCATGATTCGCGGCCTGCGCGCCGAGGGCGTGGAGCCGGTGATGATGAGCTGGCTCGTCAACCGTGAACTGCGCCTGCTGTCGAAGCTCGCGCAGGCCGGCCGTGCGCTGGACGCGACCTTTGCCGCCGAGCGCGTGTGGCAGTCGCGTCAGCCGCTGCTGCGCCGTGCCCTGCAGCGCCTGCCGGCGGGTCAGCTCGCGGTGTTGTTGCGCGACAGTGTGCGCGTGGACCTGATGGTCAAGGGCGCGGCTCATGGTCAGCCCTGGGACGAACTCGAATCGCTGTACATTGCGCTGGCGGGCGGTCCGTGGTTCGGGGAACTCGCGGCACGGCGTGCCCACGAACGCTGAATCAGGACTCGAACGGGTGAACACCACATGAAGCGAACAGACCCCCATGATTGAACCCGTGCTCGATGCCTACATGGCCGAACTCGGCCGCGCGGCCCGCACGGCGTCCGTCGCACTGGCACGCGCGACCACCCATGCCAAAAACGAAGCGCTGCTCGCCATTGCGGACGAGATCGATCGGCGCAGCGCCGACATCCTCGCCGCCAATGCGCGTGATCTCACGGCCGCCGCCGGGCTCGACGCCGCGATGCGCGATCGGCTCGCCCTGAATCCGGCACGCGTGGCGTCGATGTCGGCCGGCGTGCGTGAAGTCGCGGCGCTCGCCGATCCGATCGGCATCGTCACCGATCTCGCCTATCGCCCGTCCGGCATCCAGGTCGGCCGCATGCGGGTGCCGCTCGGCGTCATCGGCATCATTTACGAGGCGCGGCCGAACGTGACCGCGGATGCCGCCGCGCTGTGCCTGAAGGCCGGCAACGCCACGATTCTGCGTGGCGGCTCGGAAGCGCTGCATTCGAACCAGGCCGTTGCCGCCTGCGTGCACGCGGGCCTCGAGCGCGCCGGCCTGCCCGCCACCGGCGTGCAGGTGATCGCAACGACCGATCGCGGCGCGGTTGGCGCGATGCTGAGCCACCCCGAATACATCGATGTCATCGTGCCGCGCGGCGGCAAGGGCCTGATCGAGCGCGTGAGCCGCGAGGCGCGGATGCCGGTCATCAAGCACCTGGACGGCGTCTGCCACGTCTACATTGACGCAGATGCCGACCTGCTCAAGGCGCTCGACATTGCGTTCAATGCCAAATGCCAACGCTATGGCACCTGCAACACGATGGAAACCCTGCTCGTGCACGCGGACGCTGCGGGGCGTGTGCTGCCGCCGCTGATCGCGCAATACCGCGCCGCCGGCGTCGAGCTGCGCGGCTGCCCGGCGACGCGCGCAATCGATCCTGACATGAGCGCGGCGAGCGACGAAGACTGGTACGCGGAATACCTCGCGCCGATTCTGGCCGTGCGCATCGTTGGCGACCTCGACGAAGCCATCGCGCATATCCGCCAGTACGGCTCGCAGCACACGGATGCCATCGTTACCGAGCATCTTGGCCATGCACGGCGCTTTCTCGTGGAAGTCGACTCGAGCTCGGTGATGGTCAATGCATCGACGCGCTTCGCCGATGGCTTCGAGTACGGGCTAGGTGCCGAAATCGGCATCAGCACGGACAAGTTCCACGCGCGTGGCCCGGTCGGCCTCGAAGGCCTCACGTCCCGGAAGTGGATCGTGATCGGCGACGGTCACGTGCGGCGTTGAGCGCAGCGACGGCGCCGATCGGCATCCTCGGCGGGACTTTCGACCCCGTCCACCACGGTCATCTGCGCCTCGCGCTCGAAGTGCGCGAGGCGCTGGATCTGGCCGAAGTGCGCCTGCTGCCGTCGGCGCAGACAAACCTGCGCGACAGCGCGCAGGCGAGCGCCGCGCAGCGGCTCGCGATGCTGCGCGCCGCGCTGACCGACGGGCTCGCGGTCGATGCGCGTGAAATCGAGCGCGGCGGCGTGTCCTACACCATCGACACGCTGATCGCGCTGCGCGCCGATGCAGCCGGCCGCCCCCTCTGCTTCATTCTCGGCATTGACGCATGGAACACGCTGCCGGGCTGGCATTGCTGGACATCGCTGCTGGAGTACGCGCACCTGATTGTCGCCAGCCGCCCGGGCGCCGAACTGCTGCGCCACCCGGCCTTCGACTCGGCCTGGGCCACCTCACCGGCTGCGCTGCACGCGCAGCCGGCGGGTCTCGTATACGCGTGCCAGATTCCCCTGCTGCCGATCTCCTCGACCGACATCCGTGCGCGGATTGCCGCCGGCCGCAGCGTCGCCGGCCTCGTGCCACCGACGGTCGCGGCCCTGATTGAACGCGAGCAACTCTACCGCCCGGGACTTTGACCCACTGCCGCGGTTGTGCGCGGCGCCCGTCACCGCCACAATACCGCCCGAATGCCAGCCTTAACCCCACGCAAACTCTGCGATCTCGTCGTCCAGGCCCTGGATGACGGCAAAGCGGAGCACATCAAATCCGTCGACGTCCGCAAGCTGACTTCGATTGCCGATTTCATGGTGATCGCGACTGGCCGCTCGTCGCGCCAGGTCAAGGGTCTCTCCGATCGCGTGCTCGACGCCGCGCGTGAGAAGAACCTGAAACCGATTGGCGTCGAAGGCGAACAGACCTCCGAGTGGATCCTGATCGACCTCGGCGACGTCATCGTGCACGTGATGCAGCCCGAACCGCGGCTCTTCTACCAGCTCGAGAAGCTGTGGGAAGCGCCGAAGCGCACCCGGGCGGCCGCTGCCGCGCCCTTGACCTGAACGCGGCAGGTGCGCCTGCACCTGTTCTGTGTCGCACGGCGTCCGCCGGCCTGGGCCGAGGCGGCCGGCGCCGAATACCTCAAACGCTTCGGTAAAGACGTCGACCTCCGCCCGCGCGACTTTGCACCAAAAGCCGCCGGCTCCGCGGATCAGCAGCGCGAACGCGAAACGGACATGCTGCTGCGCGCGGTGCCGGCGGGCGCGAAGCTCGTCGCGCTCGACGAGCGCGGCGAAGCCTGGTCGACCGCCGAACTCGCGAGCCGCCTGTCCCGCTGGCGCGATGACGCCAACGACGTCGTGCTCGCCATCGGCGGCGCCGAGGGCCACGGGCCAGCGCTGCGCACGGCGGCGAGTGCCGTGTGGTCGCTGTCGCGGCTGACCTTGCCGCATGCGCTGGCGCGCGTGATCGTGATTGAACAGATCTATCGCGCGTGGTCGCTGCTGAACAATCATCCCTATCACCGGGCGTGAGCCGATGACAGCGCCGATCATCGATCTCCTGCTCGCCTCGCGTTCACCGCGGCGCGCCGAGTTCCTGCGCACGCTCGGCGTTGCGTTCGAGCCCGTCGACGTCGCGATCGATGAACGCCCACTGCCGGCCGAAGAACCCGCGGCCTATGTCCGTCGACTCGCCTGCGGCAAGGCGCGCGCGGCGTCTGCGCGCCGCCCGGCGCGCGGCCTGGCGGTGCTCGCGGCCGATACCACCGTCGTCCTCGGGGGCGAGATTCTGGGCAAACCGGCCGATGCCGCCGACGCCTGCGTGATGCTCGCGCGGCTCGCGGGCCGCGCACACGAGGTGCTGACGGGCGTTGCGCTGATCGACCTGCGCGGTGAACAGCAGGTCGCGGTGGTCAGCACGCGGGTGATGTTTCGCACGCTGACCGCAGCGGAAATCGCCGCGTATGTCGCGCTTGGCGAACCGGCGGACAAGGCCGGCAGCTACGGGATACAGGGCCTGGGTGGCGCGCTCGTGTCGCGCATCGAGGGCAGTTATTCGAATGTCGTCGGCCTGCCGTTGGCCGAGACGCTCGCCCTGCTCGACGCGGCCGGTGTGCGTCACGCCTTGACCGTCAGCTGACGCTCCTGGGCTTCAGCCGCCTGCCAGCACCTCACGCACGAGGGACCGCAGACGCGTTGCGATGTCCGTCTTGTGCAACAGGTGACGCACGCCGAGCTGGCTTGCCTCCTGTTGCATGGCCGGCGTGATGTTGCCCGAGGCGACGATCACCGGCAGCCCGGCGCGCAGCGCCAGCGCTTCGCGCGCAATGTCGAAGCCGGAGCAGCGGGGCATGTTGAAGTCGGTGATCACCAGATCGAAAGCGGTCGGGTTCGCCCGCAGGGCGGCAAGGCCCGATTGCGCATCGACATGGCCCGTCACCGTATAGCCGTCCTGTTCCAGCATCTCGCAGGCGAGCATCACGAGCTGCGGTTCGTCGTCGATATACAGCACGTGCTGTGCGGTACTTTCATCCGCGGCCGTTGCGGTGCCGTTGCTTGAGGCCTGTGACGAGTCGGCAGGCAAGGGAGCGGCAGGAAACCTGGTGGTGACCGTCGTGCCGCATCCCGGTGCGCTGTCGATGTTGATCGTGCCGTGATGGGCGGCGACGATGCCGTGCACGACCGACATGCCGAGCCCGGTGCCCTCGCCGATCGCGCGCGTCGTGAAAAAGGGTTCGAACAAGCGCGCGCGCGTTATCGCGTCCATGCCGACGCCGTTGTCCTTCACCGTCAGGCGCACGCCACGGCCGTGGCGCCTGCTGTTACCCTGTTCGTCCGGCGTGTGCTCGAACTCGCAGGCATCCACGCGCACCACGATTTCGCCGCCCTGTCCATGGCGGGCTTCGATCGCATGCCAAGCATTCGTGCACAGATTCATCAGAATCTGATGCATCTGCGTTTCGTCCGCCAGCACCGGCGGCACGTCTGACTCGATTTGAGTGTCGATGGCGATGCCGGCCGGTATCGTGGCGCGCAGCAGGCCCAGCGTTTCAATGACGATGCTGCCCAGCGTCAACACGCGCAGCTGCTGTGGCTGACGCCGACTGAAGGCCAGGATCTGTTGCACCAGCGCAACCGCGCGCTGACCGGCGATTTCGATCTGCGCGAGCTTCTTGCCAACCGGATGGTCGGCACCCAGCGCGCGGCGCGCGAGCGTCAGATTGCCGAGCATCACGGCCAGGTTGTTATTGAAATCGTGGGCGATCCCGCCCGCAAGCTTACCGAGGGCTTCCATGCGCTGCCGTTCACCGGCGCGCTGCTCGGCGCTGCGCCGGGCGTCCTCGGCGGCTGCGCGTTCGGTGATGTCGCGCACCACGGCGAAAGTCATGCCGGCATCCGGCAGCGGAAACGAGTTCCAGGACAACAACCGGTAGCTGCCGTCCTGGCAGCGATAACGGCTCTCGAAGTTGAACACCGCGCGCCCTTCGCGCAACTGCTTGCCGGCCTCGAGCGTCCGCGCCAGATCTTCCGGATGCACCAGTTCGGGGTACGACAGCTTGAGCAGCTCGGTCGTCGACCAGCCCAGCGTACGCGTCCAGGCCGGATTGAGCTGCCTGAAGCGGCCATCGATGTCAGCCACGCAGAGCAGGTCCGGCGACAGGTCGAACAGCATGTCGCGTTCGTTCCTGGTAGTTTTGAGCGCCGTGATGTCCTGAATCTGACAGATCTCATACATCGGCGCGCCCGTCACCGAGCGCACCAGCGACACGCTGAGCAACACCCACACCACACGGCCGCGCTGGTGCAGATAGCGCTTTTCGTACTGAAAACGTTCGATCTCGCCGCGCTGCAGGCGCGCGATATAGTCCAGGCTCCGCGCCAGATCGTCCGGGTGTGTGATGTCGCCAAACGTTTTCTTCAGCAGTTCCGCTTCGTCATACCCGAGCATGTCGCACAAGGCGCGATTGACCTTGATCCAGCGCCCGTCGGGCGCAACGAGGCCCACACCCACCGGCGCGAATTCGAAGGCATTGGCGAAACGGGCTTCGCTTGCGTGCAATGCCGCTGCATCGCGTTTACGTTCGATGGCCAGTGCGGCAAAGCGTGCCGCGGCTTCGATCAGCCGGATCTCGGCCTCGGCGGGCGCGCACGGCAGGGAGTGGTACACCGCAAACGTGCCGATCAGCCGGCCGCCGCTGTCGCGTACCGGCTCGGACCAGCAGGCGCGCAGTTTGGCGCGCGCCGCGAGTTCGGCATACGCGTGCCAGCGCGGATCGAGCGCGATGTTTTCGACCACCACGCGCTCGCCGCGCCACGCGGCCGTGCCGCAGGAACCCGTCGAAGGGCCGGGCATCAGGCCGTTCAGCGCTTCGTTGTAGAACGCCGGGAGCGACGGGGCCGCGCCGTGCATCAGGCGGCCACTGCCAGAGTCGAGCAACAGCACCGAGCAGATCAGGGTCGGGTTTTCGAGTTCGACACCGATCACGAGCGCTTCCAGGATCTCCGTCAACGCCGCGTCGTTCGCCAGCAGCGTCATGACGCGCGCCTGCATGGCTTCGCGAAGCTCGGCCTGTTTGAAGTCGGTGACGTCCAGATGAACGATGGTCAGCCGTGGCGGGCCCGCGCCGGGGAAGCGCGAAATGCGCGCCTGGTACCAGCGTGCCTGGCTTGGCGAATGACAGGGGTACTCCAGTTCAAAAGCGTTACGGTGGCCAGCCAGCACTTCTCGCAGCTGCGAGGCCAGCGTCTGCTGCGTGGCGGTCCCGGCTTGATTGGCGGCGAAGTCATCGCACAGGCCGAGGTAGTTCACGCCTTGTCCCGTCACTGCGGGATCGCCCCCATTGGCGGGCGAGAACCGCCGCCAGGCAAGGTTCGTGGCCTGAATGGTGCCGGTTTCATCAAGCACGCAGACGGGCGCTGGCAGCGCGTCGAGCGTCGCCTGTGCCATGCGTTCGGAGGCGGCCACCGCAGCGAGGGCGGCCTTGCGCGCCGAGATGTCGCGTTCAACCGCTACCCAGTGTGTGTACCAGCCCGCGTCATTGGCGACCGGCACCATATCGAGGTCGATCCAGAATTCTTCGCCGCCCTTCGTGTAGTTGAGCAGCTCCACGCGCACGGGTCGCCAGGCGAGCATCGCGTCGCGTATCTGGTCGAGCGTTACGCGATCGGTCTTCGGCCCCTGCATGATGCGCGGGCTGCGGCCCAGCGCTTCCTCACGCGCATAGCCGGTCCGGCGCACGAACGCGTCGTTGACATAGAGCATGCGCGGGCCCGGTTCGTCGATCGGCTCGGCTTCCGTGACGATCACGATATCGTTGATGCGCGACAGGCAGGTTTCGAGCAGCTTCAGCTGCGAAACTATTTCCTGCGAAATGAGGCGGCGTTCCAGCATGCGCAGCACTAGTCTGCTGGCGGCGGTGCGACGCCGGTCAGCGAGGTGCGCGCCGAGATCTCGATCCAGTTGCCGTCCGGATCGGCGATAAAGCCGTAGCGGGCCACGGTGCCGAAGCTGACGGGCGCGCGCGCCAGGCGGCCGCCGCGCGCGACGATGTCGGCGCAGGCGGCGTCGGCGTCGAATATCTGCACTGTCAGATAGCGGAAGTTCGGTGCGATGAAATCTTCGGTTGCGGTGCCGCCCGGCCCCTGCTCGACGAACAGCAGCGTGTCACCGCAGCGCGCGACGTTTGGGCCCGCTTCCTCGAACGCCATGGCGCGCAGATAGAAGTTCATCAGGCGCGCGGGTTCGGGCGTCCTGACGGTGACGCCGATGCCGACAATCCCGTTCGTACCCGGTGGCACGAGGCGCACCGTCTCCCCGCCCGGATGCCGCCCTTCCCACGCCGGCCCGTCGCGCGCGATCGTGAGTCCGCAGTAGCCGGAGGATGGCCACGCCGGGAGTGCGTCCGCGTAATGGTTGATCTTGATCACTGACCCCTGCGCGTCGTAGCGATGCTGCACCCAGCCTTCACGCAGCGTCAGTTCATGATCGAGGCGCAGGCCCACGGTGTCGCCCCAGAACGCGCGGTGGGCGGCGATGTCGTGGGTGAACAGCCCGATATCCAGATGGTGTTTGGCGAGCAGCATCGACTTCTCCTCAGGCCGGCAGCAGATCGAGCGCGCCGTTGTCCCAGGCCTGTTCGGCGGCGCCGATCGTCATGCGCATCAGCATCTCGTCGCCGCGCTCGGTGCGCTTGACGATCAGGGTCGCCGCGATCGCCACCGCGATCGCGGCGAAACTGTAGTGGCGATAGTCGTTCATCAGGTGCTCGAACGGATAGTCCCGGACCCCCAGGCCCACCAGCTCGTCGTGATACCCGCGCAGCAGGGTCTGCTCGTGCGCGCGGCGCATGTCGCGTGGAAACGCGCCTCCAATAAAATAGGCGACATCCATGCCACTGCCAAGAAAATTGCTGGTCTGCCAGTCGACGACCGCCACCCGCTCGCCGGGTTTACCAAACAACATGTTGTCCGGCCGAAAGTCGTTATGCGAAAAACACTTCGGAAAATCGCGTGGCCGGTTCCAGTACGCGTGGTGGCGGACAAATTTCTCACAGACCCTCTTCACTTCCGGCGACAGCCAGCCAGCGTAGTGCCGGCAGACATGATCCCAGCTGCGCTCGATCAATTCCGTGGTGTAGAAGCCCTGCGCGCCGGGTGGCACGTAACACCAGTCGGCCGTCAGCAGGCGCCTGTCGTTCCAGAACGCGGCGTGCAGACGGGCCGCTTCCGACAGCGCCGCACGCGCTTCGTCGAGCGTGCAACCGCGCATCTGATCCCCCTGCTGTGCCGGCGCGAGATCCTCGAACAGCAGCGTGAAGTCGTTAGTCTCCGGATCGAGTTCGGCGACATAGACCAGCGGCGTGCGAATCCCGGCGCGCGGTGCGAGCTCGCGGTAGAACATCACCTCGGCGCGATAGAAGCCCATGCTTTGTCCGGTTTCGCGGGCGGTGTCGTTCAGCGAGCTGAATTTGCCGACGACCGTACGCGGCGCGTCCGGCGGGGCCGTGCCGGCATAATCAATGAAGAAACGACGCGTCTCGCCGAGCTGGCCGGTGCCGACGGTCTCCATCCGGATGCCCGCCACCCGCGCGTCGATACCGCGCTGCATCAATGCGCCTTCAATCCATCCGGGCGTCACCGTCACTGGCGTGACGATTGCCAACTGTTCAGCCATGCACATTCACTCCCGTGCTGGCGATCGGGCGATCGCTGCGCTTGTTCGATGATGGCCAGACCCTGAAATGCTCAGCGCCCGGCCGGAGCGAATCTTATGTGTGCAGCCAGCGTGCGTCGAATGGCGCGCACCGGCGCAGCGCGCTTGCCGCCTGCGCGCCGCTGCAGCATGTCTTCTCGCGACGTCGCGGCAGCGTGCGCGCACGAGCAATAAGTGGACTCGCGCGGGTCGCAGCAGATCTGTCCGGCACCACCGCTTCGGGTGGCACCACCTGCGTGCACGCTATTGACGCTCAGCTATTCAGATCCGCCAGCGGGCCCGCTAGTCAACCAACGCGAGGCGGCCGCAGGCGCCTCGCCCCGGATCAGATAGCGAGCCCGCTGTCCTCCGACGCGTTGACCACGCCGTCGGTCAGCCAGCAGCCGGTGCAGTCGCCGCCGGCCTGCTTCGACAGCATGAACACATAGCGATGGCCGTGGCCGTCAGCGGCGATGATCTCGACCGCCTGCGCGGCCGCGCCGTCCTCGATCAGCAGTTCGCCGTAATGCGCGCTGCGGTGACCCAGGAGTTCCGGGTAAGCCGCGCGCAGCATCTGCGCGAAGCGCGCTGACGGGCCGGTGACGGCCTGGTTGGCAGGTGAGGCAAACGCGAACACGCGTGCGAGGCCGGCCGGCGTGTTTTCCCTGAGCGCTTCGAGTTGGGCGGCGACGACTTCGCGCGGCGTCAGGGTGTCGGCCGGTGCCGCCGGGCCGACGGCGCCGGCGGCGCCGGCGATGACCACCCATATCAGACTGGCGAATCCCGACCAGCGGGCAGGGCGACTGACAAACATGCGAGGTCCTCCGGCGAAGGTGTCAGGTAGGTACCGGCGGCGCCGTAAAAGGTGCAATGAAAGGCGCGGCGCCGCACGGCAGGGCCGGCCGGCGCCAGCGTGTTGCCGCGAGCACCGCAGCCGTGCCCGCCGGCGGGCGCGCAGCGATGAGCGACGTCCGGCGTTGAGCTGATGACAGCAGCGTGCCACCGGCCCGGCGCAGGCTCAGCCGGCGCGGCGCTTGCCGCGCCGGCCGAGCACCCCGAGCGCGCCCAGCATGCCCCACACGGCAGCCGGGACCGGCACCGGGGCGAAGTTCACGCTGTCGAGGCCATTGCTTTCGACGACGGGCGTCACGAACTCGCCGACCAGGAACAGGCCGCCGAGCTCGCTGAGTGTGAGCTGGAGGTCCGCATCCGTTGCGAGTGCGCCGATCAGCGTCCCGACGCGCCAGTTGCCGGCCGTGAGGCTCACGCTGTATGGGGTCCATGCAGGGGTGCTGGCCGGCGGTCCGCCGGCATCGGCCACGAGGATGCGGCTGCCACTTTTCAGCACCACGTGCGGCGGGTTGCCGATCAGGGTGCCGCCGTTCAGGTTGTGCTGCAGCGAAAAGCTCAGCGTGCCGCCGAGCTTGTCGCTTAGGTCGCCGGTGTATTTGCCGGGGGCGATGAAGTAGGTCCAGCCTTCGTCCGGATCCTGGACGCGAATGAAACCGCCCGGGTCGCCGCCGGTGGCGACAAAACCAGGGGTCACGCCGCTGCGCACGATCGTGGTGAAGTCTGGCTGACCGTTGTCGCCGAAGGTCGAGACCGACCAGCCATCGTTGCCGAGGCTGAAGTCACTGCTGAGCGTGGCCGCCGCCGCCGGGGCACTGGCGGCCGCGAAAAGGAGCCCGGCAAGGTCCCGGAGGTTTGTTTTTTTCATATGATTTCCCGGTGCCCGCCTGATTTTTATGCTGACTGGCAGCATGCCAAGCCTGCCGGCCGCGTCAACGCCCACGGCCGGTAACATTTCGCAGCGCCGGCTCAGAAGCCCTGGAGGCGCGCATAGCGCGCGCGGTGGAAGCCGGCGTCGCCGAAGCTCTGCTGGGCCACGCGGGCGCGCTTCAGGAACAGGCCTGTCTCCCCGGCGTCCGTCATGCCGATGCCGCCGTGCATCTGCACGGCTTCGTTGGACACCAGCTCGGCCGTGTCGCAGGCTTTGGCCTTGGCGAGACTCGCCAGCAGCGGTGCCTCCGCGCGGCGCTCGTCGAGTGCTACCAGTGCCGCCAGCACCGCCGAACGCGTCAGTTCGATTTCGCACAGCATCTGCGCCGCGCGATGTTTCAGCGCCTGGAAACTGCCGATCGCCACCCCGAACTGCTGACGCAGTTTCAGATAGGCCAACGTGCGTTCGAAGGCCTCCTGTGTGCTGCCGAGCATTTCGGCGGCCAGGCCGGCACAGGCGCCGTCGAGCGCGGGTTCGAGCTGTGCGTAGCCGGCGTGCAGCGCACCCAACATCGCGTCGGCGCCGAGCTTCACGTCCCTGAATTCGAGGTGCGCGGCGTTGCGACTGTCGACCATCGACACGCGCGTGCGGCTGAGGCCGGGCGTGTTCGCCGGCACCAGCAGCAACGTGAGACCTGCGGTACTGCCGGGTGCGCCGGCGGTGCGGGCGACGACGATGATCTCGTCCGCGACGTGGCCGTCCAGCACGAAATGCTTCGCGCCGTTCAGCACCAAGGCGTCATCGACGGCACTTGCCCGCAGTGCCGTCTGCGCCGGTGCGTGGCGCGGACCTTCATCGAGCGCGAGCGCGAACAGGCGCTCGCCGGCGGCGAGTGCGCCGAGCAGCCGGTTCTGCTGTGCCGCCGAGCCGGCGCTGGCGAGCAGCGGGGCGGCAATCAGCGCGGTGGCGACCAGCGGCGAGGCGGCGAGCGTGCGCCCGGCCTCCTCGAGGATCTGGCCGAGCCCGACATAGCCGAAGTCCGCGCCGCCGTGCGCCTCGGGCACCAGCACGCCGGCCCAGCCGAGTGCCGCCATCTCGCGCCATGCGGCACGATCGAAGCCGTCGGCGTCCTGTGTGTCGCGCAGGTGGCGCAAGACGCTGACGGGCAGGCGTGTGGCGAAGAAATCCTGCGCCGCCGCTTTCAGCATCCGCTGTTCGTCGTTCAATACCATGCTCATCGGCGTGTCCTCAGTCCGGCAGGCCAAGCACGCGCTTGGCGATCACGTTCAACTGGATCTCGGACGTGCCGCCTTCGATCGAATTGCCTTTCGAGCGCAGCCAGGTGCGGCAGGCCAGCAGTGCCGGCTCGTCGAAACCTTCGCCCTCCCAACCGAGCACGGCGTGGCCGGCGCATTTGAGGATCAATTCGAACTTGCGCTTGTTCTGCTCCGTGCCGTAGTACTTGAACATTGACGACAGGCCGCCGTTAGCCGCACCGGCCTCGGACTCCTCCGCCGCGCGGCGCAGGGTGAGCTGGAACGCGTGGTCGTCCATCACATGGCGGGCGACCGCGTCGCGCAGCACCGGATCGCCGATCCGGCCGTCGGCGTCGCCGAGGTAGCGCTGGGCGACGACGTCCACCGCCGGCACCGTCGCGCCGATCGCGCGGCCGATTTCGGCAATCATGCCGCGTTCATGCTGCAGCAGTTCCTTCGCAATCGTCCAGCCGTCATTGAGCCGCCCGACGAGCTGATCTTTCGGTACGCGCACCTCGGTGAAGAAGGTTTCGCAGAACGCGGACGCGCCGCTGATGAGCTTGATCGGCCGCGCCTCGACGCCTTCGCTTGCCATGTCGAACAGCAGGAAGCTGATGCCGCCGTGCTTGGTGTTCGTGTCGGTGCGCACGAGGCAGAAAATCCAGTCGGCGAGATGGGCGTAGGACGTCCACACTTTCTGGCCGTTGACGCGCCAGTGATCGCCCTGGTCTTCACATTTCGTCTGCAGGCTCGCGAGATCCGAGCCCGCCCCCGGCTCGCTGTAGCCCTGGCACCAGCGGATCTCGCCGCGCGCGATCTTCGGCAGGTGCGCCGCTTTCTGTTGAGCCGTGCCGTATTTCAGCAACACCGGCCCGAGCATGCTGATGCCGAAACCAAACAGCGGCGTGCGGCACTCAAGCCGCTGCATTTCCTCTTTCAGCACCATCGCCTCGGCCGCCGTCAGGCCACCGCCACCGTACTCCGTGGGCCAGGTCGGCACGGTCCAGCCGCGCCCCACCATGTGGGTCAGCCAGACAGCGCTGTCCGGCTGCCGGAAGACGGGCTGCCGTCCGCCCCACACGCGCTCCTCTTCAGGCATCGGGGTGCGCATGGACAGCGGGCAGTGGGCGTCGAGCCATGCCCGCGTGTCGGTGCGGAAATCGTCCAGTGTCATCACGTGGCTGCTCCTGCGTTCGTGTGGGCGATGATGCCGGGCCCGGGTTCGGTTTTGCCAGCGGGAACTCCGGGGATGACGGGCGATCGGGCGGTTGCTCCACTCCTACCGTGTCGCTGTCTCGCCAAGGCGGGTGCACTGCGCCTCGAGCGCCTGCGGGCATGCCGCTGCCAATCGCCATGCCGGTCTTCTGCTGTGCGCTTCGTAGCCGAGGACACCGTGCGCGTTCAGGCCGCCCGTTCAGCCTGCAGCGTCCGCTCGATGCACGCCAGGAAATCGGCTTCGGTTTGCACCGGCGCGAGCACGTCCGCGTGGATGGTATAGCCGTGGTCGCGAGCGATCGCTTCGTAGCGCGGGATGCGGGCGTTGAAGAGGCGCGGAAACATCCACAGCACGAAGTCATCAGGGCGGATGTCCGAGATCTCCCGGAAGCCGCGCGCCAGCATGTAGCTCGCGAGTTCGGCGTCAAGAAACGCAGGGCGGTAGTACAGCGGTTTGGGGTCGGCCTCCGCGCGGCGCAGCAGTTCGCGGCCGTTCTGCTCGGTCGCCTCGATGTAGATGATCAGGGAATGCTCGGCGAGCACGCGCAGGACCTCCGGATCGTCGAGCTCGCAGAGGCTCCCCGCGGAGTCGTTGACGAAATGCCGGTAGCCGTAGATCTCGTGCGCTTTCGCAATGAATTCCGGCACGTCGAGCATCGCCGAGACTTCAGCGTCGCGATACAGCTGCTGACGCCGCTTGAACTCATCGAGGTTGAGCCCGCCGAGCGCCGGATCGCCGAGCTTGCCGAGGAAGGTCAGCACGGCGGTCAGGTTGTCGACGGTGATGTTGTTCGAGATGTAGATCGAGTCCGAGCGCAGCAACTCGCGCAGGAACGGCACCTGCATCGCCTGACGCTTGATATTGTCGAGGATCGGCTCGCTGAGATAACGCGTGCCGATGCGGTAATCGGCCGAATAGTGGAACCAGTGCGCCTCACGCAACCGGCTCGACAGATAGGTCTTGCCGACACCCGACATGCCGACGAGCGTGACGGACTTGCGGTCCCAGCGGCGAAATTCTTCGGCGGTCATTCTCATGCCGCCATGCTACCGGTGAGGCGAGCGCTTTTGAATCGCCCGGGAACACCGGATTGCCGGCACCCACCGCCGGGGCCGCTGTTGAGCCGCAAGCCGGGCAGGCCCCGCCCGGGCCACGCAGAACACGGAGGGGAAGAGGGGGCTGCCGACGGTCCTGAGTGACGACGAAGATGGCCACCGGGAACACCGAGGGCTGAAAACGAGAATTCGACGGCAACCGCCCCTATATCCCGAATTCACCCATTCTCTTATCTCGGTGTTCTCGGTGACCCATCAACAGATTGTCAGTAGGCGCCCACCGCCAGACGAAGATCCCGGCTCAACCGAGATCGAACTTTTTCAGTTTGTACCACAGCGTGCGCTCGCTGATTTCGAGGGCGCGGGCGGCTTTGGCCTTGTTGCCCTCGGCGTGTTCGAGGGCGCGCAGGATCACGCGGCGTTCGAGGTCGTCGACCTGCGGCTGCAGGCGCAGATCGTCACTCTGGGGCGCATGTTCCGCGACCGCCGACGCCACGGGCTCACCCATTTCGCGGGCGAGGACCGTCTCGAGCGGCACGGCCGGCGCGAGCAGCGCAGCGCGCGCCATCAGGTTGTCGAGCTCACGCACATTGCCGGGCCAGGCGTAGCCGAGCAGCAGCTGGCGCGCGGCGTCATTCGGGATCGGAGCCGATTTGCCCAGTTTTTTCGCGTGGTGCGCGAGGAAGTGCTGGGCGAGCAGCACGATATCCTCGCCACGCGCGCGCAGCGGCGGGACATCGATGCGAAAGCCATTGAGCCGATAATAAACATCCTCGCGCAGCGCGCGCTCGGCGACGGCCGCTTTCGGATCGCGGTTGGTCGCCGCGATCACGCGCAGATCGAGCGCGATCGACCGGTTGCTGCCAAGGCGCTCGATCGAACGTTCCTGCAGTACGCGCAGCAGGCGCGTCTGCAGTTCGATCGGCATCTCGGTGATCTCGTCGAGGAACAGCGTGCCGCCGTCGGACAATTCGAACTTGCCGATGCGCTCGGCCTGCGCGCCGGTGAACGCGCCGCGGACGTGCCCGAAAAGCTCGCTCTCGAGCAGGGTTTCCGGAATGCCGGCGCAGTTGATCGGCACGAACAGGCCCTGACGACCGGAGGCCTGGTGAATCGCGCGCGCCACGAGTTCCTTGCCGGTGCCCGTCTCGCCGGCAACGAGCACGCTGACGTCTGCCGGCCCGACCTGTGCGATCAGCGCGTACAGGTCCCGCATCGGTGTACAGCGGCCGACGAACGCGTGCCAGTCTTCCGCGAGGGTTTCGCGCAAAAAGCGGTTCTCGCGCCGGATCTGGCCGAGCGACAGCGCCCGCTTCACCGCCAGTTCGACCGTTTCGACCTCGAAGGGCCGCATGATGTAGTCGACTGCGCCGTACTTCATGGCGGTGACCGCGCTCTCGATCGTGCCGTGCGCGGTGATCACGATGACGGGCGTCGTCTGGCCCGCGTCGTGCAGCGCCTTCACCAGCGCGATGCCGTCCATCACCGGCATCCTCATGTCGGTGATGATGAGGTCTACTGCTTCGCGCGCGACCACCTCCAGCGCCGCTTTGCCGTGGTCCGCGCGCACGACATCGAGCTGCATGTCACGCAGCATGATCTCGAGGATGCGCTGCATCTTCACTTCGTCATCAACGACCAGCACATTGTAACGGGCGCTCATTCAGCCCCCTTCCGGCCGCACGTTCAGTTCGCCGTTCGCGAGTGGCGCGGCAGGTAGATGGTAAACCGCGCGCCACCGAGCGGGCTGTCGCTGATGGTTAACCGTCCGTGATGCATGATCACGATCTCGCGCACGATCGACAGGCCCAGCCCAATGCCGCCGGCGCGATCGCTGACGAAAGGCTCGAGGATCTCGTCGCGCCGCGTCGGCGGGATCCCGGGGCCGTCGTCATCGACGGCCAGGCACAGATCCGCGCCATCCAGCCCCGTGGAAACCTGCAGGCGTCCGCCGTCGGCCAGTGCCTGGATCGCGTTGAGCATCACGTTCAGCAGCACCTGCAGCAGCTGATCGCGGTCGCAGTCGATCACGGACGGCACCGCGTCGAGCACCGAACTGATCACCACCCCGCGCGCGGCGGCACGTTCGCGCAGCATCTCGCCGACCTGATGCACGATGTCATGCACGTCGGCAGGCGCGAGCATCGGCTCGCGCGGACGCGCACTCTCGAGCAGCCCGGTGACGAGTTGATTCATGCGGTCGCATTCATTGATCATGAAACTCATCATCTCGTGCCCGGCCTCATCGAGGCCCGGCTGACGATCGACCAGCTGGGCGGACGAGCGAATGATCCCGAGCGGGGTGCGCACTTCATGCGCGAGCCTGGCCGACATTTCGCCGACCGCCGCCAGCTTGCTGGCGCGCACGAGGTGCACGCGCGAGCGCTTGAGATCGTCGATGAGGCGGTTGAAAGCCGCACAGAGCTCCACGATTTCGCTGCTGCCGACGATGCGCCGCGTCGGCGCGTCGAGATCCCGGCCGAGTTCGCGCGTGTAGCGGGTCAGGGCCTGGATGGGGCCGGCGGTGCGCGCCGACAAGGCAATGGCGAGCGCGGCCGCGACGGCGACGATCGCCGCCAGCGCGGCGAGCAGCGACCAGAGCAGCGAGCGCACGGGCGCCAAGGCGAGATTCTCCGGCGTCAGCACCGCGACCGACCAGCCGAGATTGGGCAACCCGCGGTACGCCGCCACCGGCGCGTGACCGACGAGCAGGGTCTGCATGCCGAGCGGCGCGCCGTCCGCCACCGTCACGCCGACCGTGCCGCGCGCGTCGCGCGGACGCAGCAACGCGAGCGAGCCCGCGTCGTGCCGCGTGCGCAGGCCGGCCGACGCCGCCAGCACCGCGCCGCCGGCATCGAGCAGCACTGCCTGGCGGCCGCCGGTCGCGGCCTGATCGAGCGCCGTCTCGATCTCGGACCAGTCGTAACGGGCATGGATTTCACCGAGCACCGCACGGCCGAAGGCATCGGGGATGCCGAGACGGAAGTTCATGATCGCGCGGCCGGCCACGGTCGTCGGCCGCGCCAGCGAAACCACCTCGCCGCGGTACTCGACATCGAGCCAGGCCGGCGGCGCCACGAAGTCCCGGCCGATCTGCGTCGCGTCGCTCGCGGCGACCACGCGCCCGTCGGCGACACACAAGACATCGACGTAGACGCCGGCATAGGCGGTCGTGACGTCGCTCAGGAAACGCGCAAGCCGTTTGTCGACATCGCCAACCTTGACCTCCTGCATCACTTCCAGCCGCTGCCAGCCCTGGATGTCCTGCAGGCGTTCGAACAGCGCGGCGGCGATCTGCTGGGTCAGGGTCTGTGCCTGGGTTGCGAGGTGCACGCGAATCTCATCGCTCAGCGCGGCGCGGGCGCGGGTGTAGGCCAGGAGCGTCATCAGCGCTGCAAACAGCACGCTGAAGGCGAGCAGCGCCAGCATGAACGTGCGTCTGATCGTCATGTGGGCGCGCGCGCAGTCGGTTGCGGATCGCTGTTCATCCGGAGATTTTTCTCATGCGCTGACGATTGGCCTATATATTGCGCGCTGCGTGGGGCCAGGCAGTGGATGCCGCGCTAGCGGTGATGCAAGACCGGGACCAGCCCCTGGGCATTGTCGCACTCTCGTGCCCCCAGTATCGGACGCCACCAGCGCGTCACGCACACAGGTGAACTATGCACAGCAGCGCGCGTCAGTGCCGCGGATTGACAGCTCTGGTGGCGGTGGTGGCGGCGCTTCTCGGCACGGGCCCGGCCCAGGCCGACCCGTTGGCCGGGGCTCATTATGAACTCGGGCGCGGCTTGCAGTTGCCGGCCATGAACCTGATCTTCAGCGGCTACAGCGCGCTGCGTGCGAGCCATGTCGAAGGCCAGGACGCACGCCTCGACCTGCGCGACTTCAGCCTCTTCACGATCTGGCAACCGTCACCACGCTGGCAGGCCTTCAGTGAAATCGAAATCGAGAATCTGTTCGTCGTCGACGGGCGCGGGCTCAACGCGAGCGACATCGAGATCGCCGTCGAACGGCTGTATCTCGACTATGCGGTCAAAGACACCCTGACGCTGCGGGCGGGCCGCTACCTGACGCCGTTTGGTCGCTGGAACCAGGTGCATGCCGATCCGCTGGTGTGGACCGTCAGCCGGCCGCTTGTCACCCAGCTCGCCATTCCCGATCACGGCACCGGCGCGGCCCTGATGGGCACCCTCAATCTCGGCGCCGACTCGCTCGACTACACGCTGTATGCTGATGACAGTGTCGATTTCGATCCAGTCAACGGCGACGCCGATTTCGAGGATTTCAATGCCGCCGGCCTGTCGAACGACTTCCGCCGCGCCGGCGGCGCACAGCTGCGCTATCACTTCTTCGGCGAACGCGCCGAACTCGCGGCCTCGTATGCGAGCTACGAATTCACCGGCATTGCGGGCCACCTGCAGGCCGCGGGGCTCGATGGCCTGCTGCGCTGGCACCGGCTGGAGCTGTCGGGCGAATTCGCGTGGCGCGACAACGGCCGGCGCTTCGAACACAACGACTGGGGTGGTTTCACACAGGCGGTGGTGCGCCTGGTCGGGCAGCTTCACGGCATCGGGCGGCTCGAGCACTATCGCAGTGGCATCCTCGAGCGGGAGGCCTCCCGTGCCACGCTGGGCCTGTCCTGGCGCCCGCTGCCGCCGTTGAACTTCAAGCTCGAGTACAGCGCGAGCACCGCCAGACAGCTCGCGCCTGACGGCGTGCAAATGTCATTCAGCATGCTGTTCTGAGCTGACGCTGCCGTGCGAATTGCGCTTCACAGCCTGTGCGTCGGTCTGCTGCTCGTGGTGCTGCAGGCGCACGCGCGTGCCGACGACGGGCTGGCCGTCATCGTACCGCCCGGCCATGTGCTGACCACCCTCGACGCGCCAACGCTCGCGGCCATCTTCCGCCGCAAACTGCGCGTGACGGCGGACGGTCAGGCGCTGGTACCGGTCAATCTGCGCCTGACCAATCCGCTGCGCACGGCCTTCTCGCTGACGGTGTTCGGGCTTGAACCCGCGGCGATGGAGACGTACTGGAATGAACGCTACTTTCACGGCGTGCAGCCGCCCCCCGTGGTGTCGTCGGCCGAGGCCATGTTGCGCTTCGTGGCGGCCACTGATGGCGCCATTGGTTACGTGCCGGCCTGCCGCGTCGACCCCCGTGTGCGGCAGCTGATGACGCTGCCACTGCCCGCCGGGTTCAGCTTCGGCTGCGACACACCCGAGCGACCCTGAGCCCGCGCCGGCGGCCCCCGACGGCCGCCTTTTCATACCTTCTTTGCAGACCTTCTTTGCGTACACCACGCCGCGCCGCGCGCGCCGGTGCCCGGCAGGACAGGGGTGTGGGCGCTCAGGCCCCGCCTGGCCCCTGTCTTGCTTTGTCGGACTCACACTTTGTGAGGTTCAAGCGATGAAGCGATTCTTTTTCGGCGTCCTGATGCTGCTGCCGCTGGTCGGCGCGCAGGCGGCGCCGCTCGCCGTCGGCGACACGTTGCAGCCCTTCACCATTGCCGACCAGCACGGTAAATCCGCGCAGGTCGACCAGACCACACGCCTGCTGATGTTCAGCCGCGACATGACGGCGAACAAGCTCGCGCAAGCGGCGTTCGCGACGAAGCCCGCGCATTACCTGCCAGACGCCCATGCGCTGTATGCGATCGATGTCAGCGGCATGCCGAAATTCGTGACCAAGACCTTCGCAATTCCGAAGATGCAGAAATATGTCTACCGCATCTTTCTCGACCGCGATGCGTCCGTGACAACGGGCCTGCCGGCCAAAAAGGCCCTCGTGACGCTGGTGCATCTCGATCAGCTGAAGGTCACCGGGGTTGACTATGCGAGCACCGCTGACGCGCTGACCCGGGCGGTGGAAGGCACCCGCCCGTGACAGCCGGCCCGCTGCTCCGTGCCGGCCTCGCGCTGGCCCTCTGCGCAAGCCTGCTCGCCGGTTGCGCGAGCACGGCCCGCCTGCCCGAATTGCCGCCGCAACCGGGCGCGGCAGACGTGCAGGCGCTGATCCGGGCCGAAGACGCGCTCGACGCGCGCTACCAGGTGGTCACCGATCGCCCGTTCCTGCAGGTCGACCTGCGCCACCGCTACGCGATGGCGGACTACCACGCGCTCGGTGACGAGCAGGCCCGGCGCGACTTCATCCGCCGCTTTCTGCATGCAGCAGGGGCCCTCAATCAGGGGGCCGTGACCGCGGCACTCGCGCGCGTGCCCGCTGCCGCCATCACCCGTTTCGCCGCGACCCACGCGCTGACGCTCGGCGACGGCGAACCCCGCGCCGCCCTCGGCGCGCTCGTGGCACGCGACGACGGCGCACTGCTCGCCGCCGAACTCGCGCGCGTCGATGCGCTGGCGAATACGATCGAGCTCGATCACTACTGGCGCGCGCTGACCGGCCATGTCGAAGCGTCGATCATGCAACGCGGGCGTCTGGCGCGTCGCCTGTTGACGGCACCGGCCGTGCCGCTGATCGAGGGCTGGATTGCCTACCACAACTGGCACGACTTCCGCGGCGCGCTGACGCCGGATTTCAGACAGGCCGTGATGCTGACGCCCGGCAGCGCCATGACGGCACCCGCGGACATCGACCCTGCTGACTGGGCGCTGCTCGCGCGCCACGCGCCGCTGGTCGTGCAGGAAACCGCAGACGGCTCGGCCTGGCCGGCCGAGTTCGACCACTTCGGGACCGTGGCACTGACGGGCCCGGACACAAGCAGCGCGATGCCCGCGGTCGACAGCGGCGCCCCCGCGCTGTATGCCTTCGTCGACAGCAAACCGCTGCAGGGGCGCGCGGTTCGCCAGCTCGGGTATGTGCTGTGGTATCCGCGGCATCCGAAGATGAAGGGCTTCGACCCGGAAGCCGGGCCGCTGGACGGCTGGACGATCCGCGTCAGCCTCGATGCGCAGGACACGCCGGTGCTCGTGGAGTCGGTTTCGAACTGCGGCTGCTACTACAAGATCTTTCCGGCCGATGCGCTCGAACGGAAGGCCGCCGCCGCGTGGACCACGCCCTTGCAGGGCAAGACCTGGCATCTCGAACAGGACGTGCCCCGCAAGTTCGATGCAGTCGTGCCGGAAACCGTCAGCGGACTCGACGCCAGCGCGCAGAGCCTCGTGGTGTACTTTTCCGCCGGCCATCATCAGCTCGTCACGGTACGCAGCCGCGCGCAGGCCGGCACCCTGCCGACAGCGGCAGTCGCCTACACGCTGCGCGACTATGCGGAGCTCGAGCACTTGCCGCTGAACGGACACGCCGCCAGCCTCTTCGGCATGGACGGGCTCGTGCGCGGCGCGCACCGCGACGAATGCAATCTGCTGACGCCGTCCGGGCTCTATCACGCGGGCCACCCGCGCCAGCGCGAAACGCAGATGATCTACTTCGATGAAGCGGACTTCGACGATCCGCAGTTGCTCGAACGCTATCTGCGCCTGCCACCGCAGGCCTTCGGGGACGACGCGTGATCGAAGAAGCCCTGCGCTTCGACGCCGACGGCCTCGCGCTCGAAGGCCGGCTCGCCTATGCGGACTGGCTCGAAACGCCTACGGGTGCGGTGCTGATCTGTCCGCCCCACCCGTTCCTCGGCGGCGACATGGACAATAATGTGCTGCAGGCACTGAGCACCGCGCTCGCCGGGCGCGGCCTGCCGGTGCTGCGTTTCAACTATCGCGGGATCGGCGGCAGCGAAACGGCGCGCGATCTCGCCGACGACCAGCGCGAGTTCTGGCAGCATTCGAGCTGCCCGCGCTACGAGGCTGAAATTGCGCGCGACTGCGAACATGCATTGGCGACGCTGCACCGCCTGCTGCCGGGCATCCCTGCGGTGTCGGTGATCGGCTATTCGTTCGGCTGCCTGCCCGCTTTGACCATCGCGGCCACCACGCCGCTCGCGAAGCTCTGCCTGATTTCACCGCCACTGGTGAAATGGCCGATCGCGCCGGCCACGCTCGAACTGAACTGCCCGCGCGCGCTGTTCTATGCGCCCGGCGATTTTGCCTGCCCGTCCGAGGCCATCGAAGCCCTGCACGCCAGCGGCCACGGCCCCCGCGAACTGCAGGCCTTCCCGGACGCCGATCACTTTTTCATTGGTCACGAAGCGCGGCTCGCCGAGGCCGTTACGCGCTTTCTGGTGGACGCATGAACGCACGCCGCCGCCTCAGCTTCGGCCTCACGCCGTGCCCGAACGACACCTATTTCGCCGGCGCCGTCGCGCTTGGCCGCATTGCGCTCGCGGACGCCGATCTCGCGC
>Ga0163144_10002743_pt1 | contig 40317 bp, 33 predicted proteins | sample OliLak19BULKMAT1_FD_123175 | JGI IMG/M metagenome (GOLD analysis project Ga0163144, IMG submission 123175) | Freshwater microbial mat bacterial communities from Lake Vanda, McMurdo Dry Valleys, Antarctica - Oligotrophic Lake LV.19.BULKMAT1 | ecosystem: Environmental > Aquatic > Freshwater >...
ATGCCATTGCTCGTTCCCACGCCACTGGTGATGATGTTGTTCCTCAAATGGGGTTCCTTTGCGGGGCCTGATCAATGGATCACTCTGATCCTTCTCGTCTTCGCCGTCGTCACCGTTTCCCATCATGGATTGGTTGGTCGGGTGCTGCATCTCCGTTGATCGTCGGGGTTCGCCGGAGTAGCGGTCAGCAGGCAAAGATAAAACCCCCATCTCCAGCTCCTCACCTCGGAATCAAGTTCCGCCACGCCGAGCGCTCCGAAACGCTGGATGTGTTGGCTCCCGATAGCGGAGTTCTGGACCGCCGTGAGGTTCCCTCTGACGTTCCGAGGCGAAACTGATGACCTCGCAGCCGGGCCAGTCTCCTACCCGCCGCCCGGCGGCGTGCGGTCCTCACCGAAATACTTCTCGCTCCGGTAGCGCAGCCAGACGCGCAGCACTTGGGGGATGGCCTCTTTCTCCTTCTCGCTGAGTCGTTCATACAGCGCGAGGGCGCGGGTTCGCTCATGGCGGCAGGCACCGTTGCGATGGGCGTCCCACAGGGTGCGGGCGAGGCGGATGCGGCGGGCGGTCTCTTTGACGAGGGCGGGGCCGCTCAGAGCGTCGTCGGGGATTTTTCGTCGGGCCGGCATGGGGGCAGGGTAACCCGGCCAAGGTGAAAAAAAAGTCCCCATTTTCTCATTGGATTGCAGCGGCGCTGCGGCGATGATGTTTCCATGGAACCTACCCACAGCAAAACGATCGGCTACATCCTTTGGATTTTCGGCTTCACCGGATCGCATCGGTTTTATTTCGGACGCCCTATTTCGGGAGCGATCTGGTTGTTCACCCTCGGCCTGCTCGGGATCGGATGGATCATCGATTTGTTTCTCATCCCGGGAATGGAGCGCAAGGCGGAACTGCGTTACAAGACGGGGCCGGTCGATTACTCGCTGGCCTGGATTCTCCAGACCTTTGTCGGCTATCTCGGGTTCCACCGGTTCTACATGGGCAAATGGGTCACGGGCATCCTGTATTTGATCAGCGGTGGTCTTTTCGGGGTGGGCTGGGTTTATGACTTCTGCACGCTCAACACCCAGATCAGCGAGCTGAATGCCGAGCGTCGGGTGATCGTGCCAGCGACTTCGCCGGACCGGCTGATCGAGGGATAATCGTCTCGGAGCGCGCTTTTTTGGTAGCCGAGGGGCGGAATTTGGGGGATAGAATGGTCCCGGATCCCATGAGCAAAACGTTTGAAATAGAAGGAACCCTCAAGGTTATCAGCGAAACGCAATCTTTCGCCAGTGGCTTCACGAAACGCGAGTTCGTGGTCGAGGTGGAGGACGGCAAATACCCGCAGATGATCAAGTTCGAGGTGGTCAAAGACAAAACCGCCCTGCTCGACCAACTGTCCGAGGGCGATCCCGTCTCCGTGGCCTTCGACATCCGCGGCAATGAATACAATGGCCGCTACTACGTCAATTTGAACGCCTGGAAGGTGGAGCGGGGCAGTGGCGGCGGCAGTGGCAGTGGCGGCGGTGGTTCGAGTCGTCCGGCTTCCAATCCTTCGAGTCAATCGGCTCCCTCCTCGGCTCCGGCGATTGCCAACGACGGTCCGCCCTCGCACATGTCCGAGGCTCCCGGCGGGTATGGGGACGAATCGGACGATGATATTCCTTTCTAAGAACTCCAGCGGTTTTGCCATGCGCCTTTTCGCGTTCTTTCTTGTTGTTGGTGGCGTCGGGATGGCGGCTTCTGCTGGAAAGGCGGCGGAGGCGGTTTTTTCGGGAGACGGGCGACGCATCTTTCTGCTCGACCGCGAGCAAGGGCCCGGACAGTTGTATGCCATCAATTTGGCCAATCGGGAGAAGCTGCCGTTCGGTATCTCCGATCTGAATGGGCAGCCGATCCTTGCGGTGGATCGATCCAACGACACGACGCTGGTCTGCCTGACTCCGACCGGGCTCTATGCCTACGACCTGGAGGCAGAGGAGACCGCGTTGGTCTGCGGCGTTCCGGCAGGTGGTGAGTTTCAAGATCTCGCGGTGGATCCGGTCACGGGAATGGTCGCATTGACCATCTTTTTCACGGCGGAGGCGGACGACTCGTGGCAGCTTTGGGTGCTGCCTCCGGGAGGTCGCGAAGCCTTTGCTACGAGGGTGCGCCGGGTCTCGGGGATTCGCGGGATGGCCTTCACCGAGCAGGGAGAATTTTATTTCGGCTGTGATGGCGATCTTTGGAGCGGGCAAATTTACGAGGTCGGCGAAAGCGAGAGTCCCGGAGGAGTGCTCGGGGCCTATCGTTGCGCTCCCCTCGCTACCCGGGAGACGGACAATGCGACTTCTTCGCAGGTGGGGGTGAGTTCCATCGTGGCGGTCGATCCCTGGCTCTATGTCCATGTCTCCCGCATGGGTGGGAGCGGCTGGGGCAATGTGGTGCGTCTCGCCATGCCGGCCGGCGAGGTGACTCCGGAGGGCAATCCCGCCTATCCTTTCACTGTTTTTGAACACGCGGCGGCTTATCAAAAGGCGCTGGCCTCCCTGGTGGACTTGGGCGAAAATGGATCGTTTGCCTATCTTGCCGTTTCCCCGGACGGACGGACGGTGTATTTCCAGGCAGCTCCCGCTGGCGGGGAGATCCAGGATTGGCTGGTCATCGACCACGGGGCACCGCAGGCGCTGACCCTTGCGGCTCCGTGAGTTGGCCCCCGAGCAAATCGCTTGCTCATTGCCTAGGCTGCACTACGTTGGGGAAGCTGGCCAGCGTGTGCTTTGGCCGGTGCGGCCGCTCCGTGGCGGCCACTTCATCTCTCTCCGGTCCTGCCTGTCGTGGCGACGCAAGATCCGGTGTTTCCCCACTTGACCACCGCCCCGATTCTCGTTTCATGGACCAACATTCTTCCTCCGGCGAACACCGCCGCCCGCGCCAACAAGGCCCCCGTCGCTCGGGTTCCCGTTCCCCCTCCGGCAGTCGTCGCCCCTCCCGCGATAGTGATCGCGAGCCTCGCAACCGCCCTCCGCGCGATCACAGTGACTTCCGCCCCGGCGATCAAGTTTCGTCAGGCCCCCGTCGGCCCCGCAGCGGGTCTCGTGCCCCGGAGCTGACATGGTGGCAAAAAGTCGTAAAGGCGATCACTTTCGGAGCGGTCGATTTTTCCAAAAAGCCGAGGAAACGCCCGGCGTCCGCCACTTCCTCAAATCGGCCACGTAGCGAATCCAAAGAACGGGGTGAACGCCGGGAGCCGGAACTGGTCGAGCCCACTTCAGGACGTCTCTACATCGGCAATTTGAGCTACGATGTGACCGATGATGACCTCGCGGAATTGTTTGGAACCGTTGGAACTGTGGTGTCCGCCTCGGTTGTGATGCAACCCGGGGGAGGGAGGTCGAAGGGCTTCGCCTTTGTCGAAATGGCCACGGTGGAAGAGGCGAAAGCCGCCACCAAGCTGCATGATCGTGATGTCCAGGGTCGCCGCATCCTCGTGACCGGGGCCAAGCCGGAGCGCTCCGGCGACCGGCCTGAGCGCAGCGAACGCGGCGAAGGACGTGAACGCGGCGAAGGACGTGAACGCAGTGAAGGTCGCGAACGCAGTGAAGGTCGCGAACGCGGCGAGCGGCGGGAAGCACGCGAACCCCGCGAGCGTGGACCTCGGACCGGCGGAGATGAGAAGCCCGCCCGTCAGGTTAAGGCACCTGTCATCGAAGTGGTCAGCGGACCCCTCCTCCAAGTCGGCCCCTTCAGCAGCGACGCCACCGATGCTGACATCCAGTCCATTTTCGACGGGATTGGTTCGGTGCAATCCCGAGTCGAAACCCCCGGCACGACGGCGGAGCAACGCCACTTTCACATTGAGCTTGCCGAGACCAGCGAAGCCCAAAAGGCGGTCGAACTGCTCGATGGCAAAGCCTTCATGGGGACACGACTTCGCGTGACCGGGGTGACCGGTGAGTGAAAAGACCTTTTGCTTGCCAGCGTTTTCTTTTCGGGCGAGGAGTTGATTTCTTCGCTCCGATGCTTCGAATTCCTCAACATCACCTGGCCCGGCCCCGTCCTGTCGGTGCCGCCCGCGCGGCCGTGCTGCGCTGGAAGGTCAAGTGATCTCCCCCGGTGAGGAACCCCTCGAATCAACGCATCCATCTGGGCCCGTTCGCCCGCGTTTTCCGAAGTCGGCCTCACCTAGCCGGTTTCCCCATGCATACGCCCCCTGAACGGTCCATCGCACCACGCACTCCTTCCGCCCCGTTGGCGCCGTCGGCCTCGCTGCGTCGTGGCATCTGGGTGATGCTGGCCTCGGTGCTCGGATTTTCTTTCAATACTCTGCTGCTCCGTCACCTGACCGGTCCGGGGCGTGCGGCGACTCCAGAACTCGCGTTGCTCTTCCGCTCGGCGGTGGGCATCGCGGTGGTGCTGCTGGCCTTCCGGGGCCGTCGTCCCACGGAGATCAGACCGGTGTTTTTTGACCGGGGACTCATCCTGCGCGGCTTCACCGGATTGTTGGGAACGGCGGCCTACTACGTGACGGTGCCGAGTCTCGGGGTCGGTCGGGCGACGCTGATCAGCACGACCTATTTTGTCTTCGCCCCGATGATCGCTGTCTTTGCCCTCGGCGAGGTGTTGACGTGGCGTCGGGGTCTCTGGATCGCGGTTGCCTTCGTGGGCATCGTCGGACTGGTGCAGAGCGGTGGCGGGGCACCCTTGGAATTTGTGGGAGGGGAAGAATGGCTCGCCCTTGCGGGAGCGGTGCTGGCGGCCTGGTCGGTCGTGCTGGTGCGGAGCCTGACGGCGCGATACTCGATCGGAACGATCTATCTGGCCCAATGCGTCTGGATCGTGCTGCCGCTGGCGGTGATCGCCGGACCTCATGTGACTGAGCTAGCGACGAGCGACTGGCTGCTCCTGACGATCGCTGCTCTTGCCGCGAGTTTCGGGCAATTGGCGATGAATGAAGGATACCGGATCCTCTCCGTCACGACGGGGGCCTCGATCCAAATGCTCTGGCCGGTGCTCACGTCGCTGGGCGGAATCTATTTTTTCCACGAGGCCTTCGCGCTGGTTCAAATTCTCGGCGCAGTCGTGATCCTGCTGGCGATTTGGCGTCTGACCCTCGATCAAGCTCGCCCGACCAAACTGACGACACCGAACCTGCCGGGGCCCGATCTGCCCAAGCCGCTGTGATCCCCTTTATACCATTTTGACAGTTAGATTGGTGGGATGGCTGAGTCAGATCCTTTCAAATGTGAGGCGTGAGAGCGGAGCGATGCGTTCATCGTGACGGTCTCAGAACGAAGCAGTTGGAAAGATCTGGCCAGCTTACCAGAACCTTCCGCGAAGCTCTTGCTTCCCTACCCCCAAAAACGTCATTCTGCCAATCTCAGCGTCAAGATGGTATTAGATTCCCGAGTAGGGCAAACGGGTTTGCAGAGCCGCGAGGGAGGCGGCACCGACCGCCCCGGCAAATTCCCCGGCCGTGACCGGGCGGATCGGCGGGGCATCAAAATGCAGATCCTCCACTGCCTCAGCCAGGCAGGTGCGGAGGCGATCAAGATACACGGCTCCCAGCTCCAGGAACATACCTGCGACAAAGATCGCTTCGGGATCGATCAGTTGGACGATGCGTCGCAAGGCGTCGCTGTGGTGGCGGACCACCCGATCGAGTTGGTGTATGGCGGACACATCGCCTTCTTTGCACTCGGCGACAAATTGGGTCCATTCTGCCTGGGCTTGAGGGCCATCGGGGATGATGCTGCGGGCGGTCGCCACATTCTCCAGGGAGTCGTCTTGATCAGTTTCGGCCGACCCCGGACTCACTTTCCAACCACAAATTTCGCCCGATTTCTCATGACGCCCATCGAGGATCTTGCCGTCCAGGACAATCGCGGCTCCCAAACCCGTGCGGATGTTTAGACAAACAAGCGGGTTGATAGCCGTGTGGCGGCCCTGCCAATATTCTCCGATGGCGGTGACGCGGGTATTGTTCTCCAGATGGACGATTTCCAGTGGCAAATCTAGTTCTAGCGGAAGGTTCACATTCTCCCAATCCTTGATCTGCGAGTTCCACAGAGCCTGTCCTGTCGCTCGCTCGACGTGTCCCGGAACTCCGATGCCGACGCCGAGAATGGGAAGACTCGGCGCAGTCAACTGAAGTTCTGAGATCAATTCCCGAATGTGGCTGAGGACTATCTGGCGGGTTGGATTCTCGGGTAGGAGGACCCGTTTCATGGTCAATACAGTTTGGGAAAAATCCGTCAAGACTCCGTAGAGCCGCCGCGAGTCGAAGTCGAAGCCCAGAAAAGATCCGTAGGAACTCGCCAGCTCCAGCATGCGCCGCGGGCGCCCGGCTTCCTGGCACTTCTGAATGCGGGTTTCCACGACGATCCCTCGGGCGATCATCGTGTCAATCCGGCGGCCGGCGGTTGACTTGGCGATGCCTAGGCAATCGGCCAGCTCACGGCGGGAGATCTCGCGAGCACGGCGGATTTCGGTGACAATGCAGTGCTCCAGAGTCGCGGGATCCATATAGACTCTTTACAAAGAACAGAGACTAACAAAATGCAACGAGTCTTCTCAGAAAAAATGCAATAGCCTATTCAGGCAACTCCTCGTCCCGCGTTTCTTTCGCGAGCAAGACGACGAGCACTCCGAGGAGGAACAACGGGCTGAGCCAGAGCGCCTTTTGAACGGGAGACGGTGGGGAGGTCATCGCAGCGAAGCCAAAAAACGCGGCAGCGGTGCCGAGACGACCGGCATTGAAGCAGAGTCCCGCTCCGGTTCCGCGAAGGCGGGTCGGGTAGAGTTCCGGGAAATAGACGGCATAGCCGGCGTGCATCCCGAGGGTGAAAAAGCCGAAGAGAGGAAGGAAAAGGGCCAAAGTCAGGGCCGAGGCCCCCTGCGGGATCAGGTATCCGAAAAGGATCGCGGTGGTCGCAAAGGCCATCGCATGGTAAAGCGCGAAAGCTCCCTTTCGGCCAAGACGATTGGAAATCGCGCCAAAAAAGACCAGGCCGAGTCCACCGCCCACCGTATTGATCGCCATGCTCAGCATTTCCGCCCGCTTCAGTGGAGCGCGATGCTCGGGCGCGGCGAGCAGGGCGCTCTTGACGGACGCAGGGGCATCCGCAGGAAGGGACGCCGCTGCTACGATGTCCACTTGGGCCCTTCTGAGGAGAGCGTCTTTGCCGTAAATATGCGCGCCCCAGAAGGTCACGAGTCCGATGGTGGCCAGGCTGACGCCGACCATGGTGTTGCGGAGATGTTCCTTGGCGAAGAGATCGCGGAGACGCCCGGTGGCCAGACGAGTATCGCTTTTTTCCTTTGCTTTGGCGGCATGCCAGGATTCCGGCTCGTGGAGTTTCCAGCGAATCCACAGCGTCAGGAGGGCGGGCAAGATGCCGATGAAAAATCCGACCCGCCAGCCGTCGATCCCTTTGTTCGCGAACCAGGCATTGACTTCGGCATTGCCGATGAGCAGAGCGACGGCCAACACCGCGAGCAGGGTGCCGAGGACGCTCGAAGCGTGGAAAATCGAGCTCATCACGGCGCGGGAACGCTTCGGCATCACTTCCGCGACCATGGCCGAGGCGACCGCCCATTCCCCGCCGACTCCCATGGCGACAAAAAACCGCAGCACCGCCATGTGCCAACCCTCCTGCGAGAAGGCGCTCAGGCAAGTGAAGACCGAATAGAACAGGATCGTGATGATCATGGTCTTCGAGCGACCCACTCGGTCACTCATCATGCCGAAGAGGACGCCGCCGAGCGCTCCGCCGAGCAGGAAGGCCCCGAACGACCAGTCGTTCCACTGCCGCACGCTCGCATGATCCGCCGCGACCCCGAGGAGGTCCGGCATGGCATCCTGCATCGACGCGACAAAGATCTGTCCCTCGAACACATCAAAGACCCAGCCGAGGCTGGCAATGATCAGGACGAGCCATTGGTAGCGGGAGATGCCTTGGTGCCAGCGGAGGGGGGTAGTCATGGTCGGAAGTTTTCGGTTTTCGGTTTTCGGTTTTCGGTTTTCGGTTTTCGGTTTTCGGTTTTCGGTTTTCGGTTTTCAGTCGGGAGCAGGGGAGTGACGAATCGGGGGCAGGCGCTTCGCGAAATCTTGAGAGCATACCGGATTGCTCGCTGAACGGCTAAACCGTAACTCAACAGAGTTGGGTGCTTGAGTCAACCCCGTTGACTCCTCTTCACATGGCTTACTCGCGTGAGATTCATGAAAACGGCACCTTGGCGCACAACTTGCTTTTCTATTCGTCGAACCCTTGGTAACATCCCACTCAGGTCTATGTATCATCTCCACACGAGTTGTTTGGATCGGCTCAGCGCCCACGATTTCACCTTCATCGAGCAGGTGCTTTCGAAGAATCAGCAACAGCGCGGATGTCTGGCGACTCTGTTGCAGGACCCGGAATTGTTGCCGAAGTTGCTCGACCTGAAGTCCATGTTCGGGGCGGTGTTGAAATCGGGTTCGCCGGTGCAGATTTCCCCCGAGCTTTATTTTTACGTGTTGGTCAGGCGGGCGCTCCTCGATGTGGGAATCGAGGAAGTTGAGTTGGCGGACTACGTGGCTGCCACGCTGGCGACCAGGGCAGCGGGACATCGGGTGCCTTCGGCGAAGTTGGATCATGTCGATCTCGAGTTCACCTACCAGGTCGATTTCCTGAGCGTTATGGAAGGGGCCAACGACTACGAGCGCTTCTTCCTCGAAGTGGAGTGCGGCAATCAATTCCTCGTGCTGACGGGGCTGTTTCCCCGATTCCTTGAGCAACGCGCCATCCGCCGGGGCGCGCCGGGAGTCAGCTATTATGAAGGCGTCGTCCAGAGCGCTTTTATCGCCGCCGGGGGGCATCCCATGGCCGATGAGTTCGCCCTGCGCACCCTCTATCCCCGTCTGGCCGAGAAGTTCCCCCTGATGCGGCGGGCTCTCAATCGATTGGCGGAAGAGTGTTTGTTTCTGGAGCGTTGAGGCGGGTGCTCGGAATTTTGCTGGGCAGACGAGAGATTCCGGTGTTTCTTCCGTTCGAAAATGGTCATGAAAGACCGTTCCCATTGGGTGGTTCAAAAATGCGAGTCGTTCGAGGAGATGGAGCGGCTCCACATCCGCAACTGGCCGCGGGTCTCTGGACCCGTGCGTCTGGCTGCAGCTTGGGAGATGGTAGAGGAAGTCTGGAAACTGAAGAACCGAAATCTTGATGAACTCCGATTTCAGAGACTTGCTCGCTGCGTTAAACGAGGTGGAAGTTGACTGCCTCGTAGTGGGTGGTTACGCGGTGATCTTTCATTCCCGACCCGGGGAAAGAGGACCAGATCGAGGCGAAAAAAATTGCAGGGCGTCCCGAGGATTTGGTCGATTTGCGAAATCTGGCGATGTCGGACGAGCCATGACTTCATAGAAACCTTTGACGACAAGCGACCCAGAAGGCACTGTCCCCGCGCAGCCCACGTTCTTTCTTTCCTCATGGTTTCCCCATCCCCCCGATCCGTCACCATCGGTCTCGTCCAGAATCACAACACCGCCGACCTCGCCGCGAATCTGGCCAAGGCGATCGCGAAGATCGACGAAGCCGCCTCGCGAGGTGCGCAGATCATCTGTCTGCAGGAAATTTTCCAAACATTGTATTTTTGTCAGGAGGAGAACGCGGAGTTTTTCAATCAAGCCGAGTCCATTCCGGGTCCCATCGTAGCGCTGATGCAGGAGAAAGCCCGGGAGCATTCCGTGGTGCTGATCGTGCCGCTTTTCGAACGACGCGCGCCGGGCTTGTTTCACAATTCGGCGGCGATCATTGATGCCGACGGCGGCCTGCTCGGGATCTATCGCAAGATGCACATCCCGGATGATCCGCAGTTCATGGAGAAATATTATTTCGCCCCCGGGGATCTCGGTTTCCGCGCCTGGGACACGAAGTATGGCCGCATCGGCGTCTGCATTTGTTGGGATCAATGGTATCCCGAGGCCGCCCGTCTCACCGCGCTCGACGGGGCGGAGATTCTTTTTTACCCGACTGCGATTGGCTGGATTCCCGATGATGCGGCCGAGGCGCGGGGCCACCAGCAGAACGCCTGGGAGACGATGCAGCGCAGCCATGCCATCGCCAATGGTTGCTTCGTCGCCGCACCGAATCGGGTCGGACTCGAGGTCAGTCCCGAGGGCGCGCAGATCGAATTCTGGGGACACAGCATCATCGTCGGACCAGACGGGGCCCTTTTGGAATGCGCTTCCAGCTCGGAAGAGGCCCTGCTTGTGCGCACGCTCGACCTGGCGAAAATCGAAGAGCAGCGCATCGCCTGGCCCTTCTTCCGTGATCGCCGGATCGATGCCTACGGCGGGCTGATGCATCGCTTCGGGGGAGCTCGGGGCAGTCAGTGAGAAACATATGACGAACGACGCGATGACTCCCGCCTCCCGGGGATTTTCCATGCCCGCCGAGTGGGCACCCCACGCCGCCACCTGGTTGAGTTGGCCGAATGAACGCGGAGCCACCTATCCCGAGGCGCGGCTCGGACCGATCCTTCCGCATTTTCATCGACTCGTGAAGGCTCTCGTCGAAGGGGGCGAAAAAGTGGTCATCAATCTTTCGGATGAAACCGAGTGGGTCCTGATTTCCGCCGCCGTTCCCCCCGAAATTCTTGCTTCAGTCTCGTGGAATCTCAACCCGACCAACGAGCCGTGGTGCCGTGACCATGGCCCCACCGTGCTGCGACATGCAGATGGGACTCGAATTGCGATGTGCTGGAATTACAATTCGTGGGGCGAGAAATATCCGCCATGGGATCTTGATGCGGCAGCGGGGCGTGGCATGGCGAAGGCGGCCGGACTGGAGATCCATCATCGACCGGACCTCACGATCGAGGGGGGATCGCTGGAGAGTAATGGCGCGGGAGTCCTGATGGTCTCCGAGTCCTCTGTGGTGACCGCGAGTCGCAATCCCGGACGCAGCCGCGAAGAGCTGGCCAGGGAACTGTGCGACTGCACGGGGGTGCGCGAAGTCCTCTGGGTCAACGCCGACGTCGAAGGCGATGACACCGATGGACACGTCGATTGTTATGCCCGCTTCGCACCGGGTGATCGTCTGTTGGTGCTCGATCCGACACCCGCACAGTCGATCAGGCACGCCTCACTCGCGAGCAATGCACGAGCCTTGCGCGCGGTCTGCGCGGAACGCGGATGGGAGTTCATCGGACTGCCGATCCCTGAGCCGATCTACGAAGGCGAGCAGGTGCTGCCGGCGACCTACGCCAATTTCTACATCGCCAACGAAGCGGTTATCATGGCCACGTTCGAGGATCCCTGCGATGACGTGGCGGCGGAAAGAATTGCGGCGGCCTTTCCGGATCGTCGCCTTACCAAAATTCCCGCACGCGAGCTGATCTTCGGCCAGGGCGGCTTTCATTGCCTGACCCAGCAACTGCCGGGGTGAAGCCGGAGTAGGGTCACGACATGATCTGCTGCGCCATGGTGAAATAAATCACCGAACCGGAGATATCCACCAGGGTCGTGATCGCGGGAGAGGCGACCACGGCCGGATCGAGCCGGGCCATTTTTGCTCCAAGGGGCAGCGCCGCACCGACGATGGTGGAGGTGAGCACCTGAGCCACCAGTGCAAGTCCCACTGCGGCGGCGAGGTGGGTGGTCGAGACTCCCACCATGAAGCTCGGCGGCATCAGGAAGTGGATTTGCAAGGCCACCGCTCCGGCGAGGAGGAGGCCCATCAGCGCTCCAATGCGGCTCTCCTTCCAGATCACCCGTAAAAATTCCGCAGTATCGAGTTCGCCCAAGGACATCGCCCGCAGCACCACTGCGGCGGCTTGCCCTCCGGTGTTGCCGCCGGCGGCCACGACCATGGGCAGGTAGAAGGAGAGAATGTAAAAGCTCTTCATCACACCCTCGAAGGAATGCAGCACCCAGCCCGATGTGAGGGCTAGGAAGGCGAGCCCTAACACCCACGCAAAACGCCGCCGGAAGTGAGACCAGACCGAAGTCTGCAAATAGGCCCTTTCACTGGGTCCACCGCCGATTCCGGAGATCCGCTCCATGTCCTCGGTGGACTCTTCCTCGAGGATTTCGAGGGCGTCGTCGTGGGTGATGACGCCGAGCAGACGTCCGTCCTCATCGACCACCGGCAGGGCCATCAAGTCGTATCGAGCGATCATCTGGGCCGCCTCCTCCTGATCGGCGGTGGCGACGATGGAGACCTGATCGGAGTCCATCAGTTCCCGCACCGGCATGTCTCGTTTCCCGAAGGCCAGGTCACGCAGCCGGATTTTTCCGAGGATGCGGCGCTCTTCGTCCACTACATAGATGCGGCTAAGCAGCTCGGCCTCGTCGCGGATTTCGTTCAGCTCGGCGAGTGCTTCTTTGACGGTGAGTTGCCCGGTGATGGCCGCCATCGCCGTGGTCATTCGTCCGCCGGCGGAGTGCTCGGGATAACGCAATAGATCGGCGGAGACCTGGCGCTTGTCTTCGTCGAGCAACTCGATGTATTGAGGGCGGTCCTCCTCTTCGATCTCCTGGAGAAGGTCCACCAGTTCATCGTCGGAGAGGGAGTCGAGCAGTTCGCGTTGCTCGCCCCGATTGAGGGTTCCGAGGCGGTGCTCCAGATCGGCTGGTGAGAGATAATCGGCCCACTCGGAGACCAGTTCAGCCGGCATCTCCGCGACCACGGAGGCTCGGGTGGCATCGTCGAGACGGTCCAATGCGATCTCGACGTCGCCGGGATGGGCCTCCAAGGCGATCGCGGCCATCTGCTCGGCGCAGCCACTTTGCAGGGCGGCGAGAACGGCATCGACGCCGGAAGCTTTGCTGGTTTTGGGTTCGGAGTCCGCCATTTTCGGGAGTTTCGTTGTGGCTGGGAAAAAGGCAAGTCCGGGCAGGGAAGGGGGCCATCCCTGTTGAGTCGGTGATGCATCCCTGTTGAGAACGCTCATGCGCCTGAACGGAACGCGTCATTCTCCTTGCCATGAGTCGGTCTGCATAGTCAGATGCTCTACCAATCTATGAAATTTCTCCTTTGCGTTTCGTCCTTCCGAAAATCGGTCTCGCTCTTCGTGATGTCGCTGCTCGCCGCAGCCAGCCTGCAAGCAGCCCCGGAACCGGAGAAAGAAACGGACGCGGAGCGCTGGGAGGCAGAGATCGGAAAGTTCGCCGAGCGGGACGCGCTGCATCCTCCGGGAGCGAAGGCCTGGTTGTTCGTGGGGAGTTCCAGCATCCGCCTCTGGGATCTCGAAGCATCGTTCACTGACCGGCCTCTCATCAACAACGGCTTCGGCGGGTCAAAGTTGTCTGATGCGGTGGTCCATTTCGACAAATTGTTTTCGCCTTACGATCCGTCGGCCATCGTGATCTATGGGGGGGACAACGACGTCGGGAAAGGAGCCACCGCGACCGAAGTAGTGGAGTCCTTCGAAGCGCTCGCCGGGAAAATTCGCGACGCCTTTCCGTCCGTGCCGGTGGTGTTTCTCGGGATCAAGCCAAGCATCAAGCGATGGAAAATGTGGCCGGTGATGCGCGAAGCCAATGCAAGAATCGCGGAAGCCTGCAATACGCTCGAGGGTTTCCGGTTTGCCGATACGGCGGCGCTGATGTTGACCGATCCGAACGAAGCGCCTTCGGCATCGTGGTTCCGGGAGGATGGACTGCATCTCAGTGCGTCGGGTTATGCCGCGTGGTCCGCCTTGGTGGAGGAGATCGTTACCAGCGCAGCGCCCGAGTAGAAGCAGCGGATCGGGCAAGTGCAAAGAGGCTTGCCGGATGGGGGAGGGGAGCCTATACTTCGGGGATATTAAATAATAGATGTTCCCTGCGGTTCTGCGAGTCTCCTGCCTTTTCGGTCTGCTCCTGCTGCCCTTACTCGGGCTGGCCGGATATGTGTCCTCGGACACCCGGGTGCCAGAGCCGCGTCGCGAGTTCCGGGGAGCATGGATCGCCACCGTTCACAACATCGATTGGCCATCGAAGCCGGGCCTGTCGCCGGGACAGCAGCGTGCGGAGTTGATCGCCCAACTCGATCTCGCCGCTTCCGTCGGGTTAAATGGCATCATCCTTCAGGTGCGAACCGAATGCGATGCCCTCTATCGCTCGAAGATCGAGCCCTGGTCCTACTGGCTCAGTGGTCAAATGGGTGTGGGCCCTTCGGATGGATACGATCCTTTGGAATTTGCTGTGACCGAGGCCCATCGGCGCGGTCTTGAGTTGCATGCCTGGTTTAATCCCTTCCGCGCCAGTGCCACGGCCACGTCGGTGAAATCGGCGCAGCATCTCACCAAGACCCACCCGTCACTCATTCTCGCCTCGGGATCCATGAAGTGGGGCAATCCGGGATCAGACTTCATCCGGTCGCGGGCGATCGAGGTCATGGTCGATGTGGCACGGCGCTACGACGTCGATGCCGTGCACATCGACGATTATTTTTACCCCTATCCGAAAACCGTTGGCGGCAAGGTCTATGATCAGTTCGACGACTCCGCCACGTATACCGCCTACCGGGCCAAAGGGGGCAAGCTGGACGTGCGCGATTGGCGGCGCAGCCAGATCGATGACTTCGTCTCGAAACTCTATGCGGCGATCAAGGCCACCAAGCCATCGGTCAAGGTCGGGATCAGTCCCTTCGGCATCTGGCGTCCGGGCGAACCCGCCGCGATCAAGGCAGGACTGGACGCATACGACCACATTTTCGCCGACTCCCGCAAGTGGCTGCAGCAGGGGTGGCTCGACTATTTTTCCCCCCAGCTCTATTGGAGCATCGATCCTCCGGCCCAAAGTTTCCCGGTGCTGAATGAATGGTGGGTATCCCAGAATGTCAAAAAACGCCATGTCTGGCCGGGGATCGCGTCCAGTAGGATCTTGAGTTCGGACGACAAAAACCGCCCCGCTTCCGAGATGACCCGCCAGATCGACATCACTCGTCAGGTGTGCTCGCCGAGCGGTCCGGGCCACCTGCATTGGAGTATGGCGGCCCTCCGTGAAGATCGGGGAGGCTTACGGTCGAAACTTAAGGTAAGTTACGCCGAAGGAGCGATCCCGCCCGCTTCTCCGTGGCTCGGGTCCACTCCTCCCGGTCCCGTCTATGTCGCTCCGGCCGAGATCGGGGGAGGACTACAACTCTCGTTCAAACCCGCTCCTGACGTGCGCTGGCGGGTCATCCAGGTGCGCTCCGGCAAAACCTGGTCCACGCTCCGCTTGGTGCCGGGTGGAGAGAACACCTATCGCCTTCCCAATTTGCCCGAGGAGGTGGCGATCCGTTCCGTCGGGGCGACCGGGATGCTTTCTCAACCAACCGTTTTGAGACGCCAATGATCGCTCCGGGGTTGCAGGACCGCTCCAACCGGCCTAAGAATGCGGCCATGAGAAAACGTCTCATAAGTTTCAGGCCGATGGCCTTAACGTTGATCAGCCTATGCCTGGTGGGTTGTGGTGGCGACCAAACCGAGCGGGTTGACCGGCTTGAGGCGGAGTTGCGCGAAATCCGTTCCGATACCCGTGACGAAGTCGCCGAACTGCGCACCCGCGTCATCACCGCCGAGTCCAAAGTCGGGGTGTCGAGCGCCAGCGGGTCTTTCGATGATCGCATCGGTTTGCTCGAAGGGTCGATCGGGGAGCTCATACAAACCTCGGGCAGCAGCAACGAGATGGTGTATCTCCGGCCGCTCCTCCAGGGACACGCTCCCATTCAAACGGATCATGGCATCTTCTTGGTCCGCATCGAGGGCATGGATTTGAACGTGAAGTCGAGCGGATATACCGTCCACCTCACCATCGGCAATCCCCAGGCGCTCGCGGTGCAGCAGTTCACCCTGATCGGTGATCACGGTGGCGGCACCCCTGAGCTCGATGAAGGCGAAGCTTACTCGCTCGAAAATCCCAAGATCCAAGCCTGGCAAAAAACGCTGAAACCTTTTGAGTATCGGGTCTCCACCACCTTGGAGCCTTTCGCCTGGACCCCTTTCGACATCGAAATCGAAGCGGAGAACCGTGAGGAACTGGAGATGATCCGTTTCCGTATGATCGTGGAGAATGCCCAGCTCAATCGCCAATTTGCCGAAGGCGGGGCCAGTGCGGGTGGATTCGCCCACATTTCGGTGGATTCTCCCGCCGCTTCCGTGCTGAAGACAGATTACGGAGCTTTCCTGATCATTGTAAAAAAGGCGGAAAAGGTCGATCTCGGCACTCGGCTCGACCTGGAGATCGGCAACCCTTACGGCTTCAAAATCAATCAGGCCCGCTTTGTCGGAGATTTCGGACCCGCCCTGCCGAAGCGGGAAAGCGCCGCCTCCGGGGAAGACTTTGCCATGAAAATGCGCGACTGGAGTTCCCGTTTGCAACCCTTCGAGGCACTCATTACCACGGTGATCGACGACTTCCGCTGGAGCAAGGCGAGTATTATCGTCCCTGGAGACACCGAGGGCGTGAAATTCCTTCGCTGCCAATTGCGGGTGGAGGATGTCACTCTCCCGGCTGCGACCGGCACGCCGGGGCGACTGCCCGCAAAATAGGGAGTTCGTCGTCGCTCACTCCACCAGGAAGTGGGGATTGAGCAGGTTCTCCTTGTTATAGACCAACTCGGCTCCCGTCTCACGGGACACCACTTTTCTTCCAGCCGCTTTGGCCACGGCGTGGGCGGCCGCAGTGTCCCACTCCATCGTCGGACCGAAACGCGGATAGACGTCTGCGGTCCCCTCAGCCACAAGGCAGAGCTTCAGTGAACTTCCGGCGGAGAGAAAGGTCACCTTCTTACCACTTGCTTCTAGATCTGCCACGAAGGTGGCGACATCATCCCCCAAGTGCGAGCGGCTCGCGACCACGACAAGATCGTCTTTGTCCCGGAACGACGGGCCTCCCGTCATAGGGACAGACTTGGTCTCCCCGGTTTGCTCCCCGGTTTGCTTCCAGGCACCCTGTCCGACGATTCCCCAATAAAGATGGTCTCCCACCGGTTGATAGACCACTCCGAAGACCGGTCCCTCCGGCCCGACGAGGGCTATATTGACCGTGAATTCGCCGTTTCGCTTGATGAACTCCTTGGTGCCGTCGAGCGGATCAATCATCCAAAACCAAGACCAGGCGGAGCGCTCCGCGTAGTCTGGCAGACGGCCTTCCTCAGAGATCATGGGGACATCTGGTGTCAGTTCGGTTAGCCCTGCGGCGATGACCCGATGGGAGCGCTGATCAGCCTCCGTCAAAGGGGACGCATCCGCCTTCTGATCGACGACGAATTCCTCCTGCCCATAAACCGCTAGAATCTCGCGGCCTGCGGCACGGGACAAGGCGATCACGGCATCAACGGGGATTTGTTCGATCATGGAAAGCGTGCACCAAACACGCAGAGGGCGGTTGGGGCAAGGTCTTGGTCGCGGGAAGTAAAAAATTTCAACCGCCGCCAAAAGACCTGCTCTCCCAAATCACTCACGGCAGCCCCTTGAGCTGATCAGCGGTCCACCGGGCGGCTTCCCGGGCATCCGAGTCCTCGGGATTGGCGGCGACAAATGTGTCCCACTCCATCTTGGCGAGGGAGAGGTGCTCTTTGGCCTCGGATCTGTCTCCCGCTTTGAGGCAGGCAAACCCGGCGAGTCCGCGGGCCCGGGCGAGAGCTCGCTGGTATTCACCGCTGGTCAGCTCGGGCTGATTGACTCGTTCCAAAAGAGCGATGGCCTCCTGAAGGGGGACTCTCGAGTCGTCGAAGCTTCCCGCGTCACCCAGTAACTCCGCGAGGTGGGCGAGGCGCTGGGAGTAGGAGAACAACAGGCTGGCCGGCGGGGCTTCGTTGCCCTTTACGATTGGCTGCAGGATGCCGATCGCTTCTTTCTCAAGAGCAATCGCGGCTTTGAGCTGGCCGCCGTCGCGTTGATTGCGGGCGAGCACGCCAAAGACATTCGCGAGAGTGATGAGGTAACTTTCTTCAAACGGATTGGCGGCCACTACCTTGGTGAGGACAGATGCGGCCGCTTTCAGCTTATCGAGGTTGTTGGTGAGCAGCCCAACCTTGGCCAGGCAACTGCCGAGGCCGAGGCGATACTGATCAATGGCGGAGTTGAGTTTGACGGCTTCGCCGTAGAGATCGCTGGCTTGTTGATAGGCTTCTTGAGCGAGTTTGACATCGCCTTGCGACTCCAGCATCTCGCCGACCAGACTGAACGAGCGGGCCAGAGCCCCGATGACGCGGTCGCTGTGCGGGGACTCATCTTGCAGTTTCAGCAGGGCGACCCCGATGGAGCGGGCTCCGTCGAGCGCCGCCTCGGGATGTCCCATGGAGAGCTCGCATTCGGCGATCGAGAGAGAATTCTCATGGATGTGGATTTCGGCCGTGAGATGCTCAGCCGCATCCTGGGCGCGGGCTTCGGCCCAATAGCGGGAGGACTCGGTGAAATAATGACGCGCCACCGCATACTTGGCTGATTTAAGGGAAAGCTGGCCGAGGGAATTTTTGGCTATCGCGAGATTGCGGATGAATTTCACGTCGGTTGACTTGGTGTCGTCGAGGAGCGCGAGATAACGTCGCTCAGCTTCCCCATATGAGGCAAGGGCTTTGCCAAATTCACCGAATTCCTTGTAGATCTGCCCAAGGAAAAACAGGGCATTCGCGGTCGAAACAAGAAAGTCAGGGGCGTCACCATAGACCTCCACGAGCCGTTCGTAGTGCAGGAGGCCTTCCTCAAGGGCCTTTTGGCGTTCTTCGCGGAATCCGGGCACATCGGAGTCGCGGTTCTCCAAGACCATGCGGAAAAATTCGTCACCGTTGTCCTGGGTCTGGCGGAGAATCTGACGGGCGAGCTTCGCTTCTCCCATCATCCGGCTTTGCGAGTCCGCAACCTTGCCGATCTCAGCCTTCATTTGTTCCGAGCTTTGTTGCTTCTCCAGAAGCACACGGCGGTAAGCCTCCGCCTGCTTCTGAATGCTGGCCTCGGATTCCTGCGATTCCTTGGTCAAAAGACTCTCCGTTCTATGGAGTTTGATGTAAGCGGAAATCGAATAATAGAGGAGCGGTGGCGTCGAAAGGATTGCGAGGATGGCCGCCACTCTCCACCAGATCGACATCTGTGAGCGAGGGGGGGCTTGGCGCTCGACCAAGGCGAGTGAGGTGGACGCAGCGGGACTGGTGGTCGGCAGCGAAAAATCCTGATCTGCGGGAGGCGCGGCACTTGGCGGCGTCGCACTCGGAGGTGCCGCAGCAGGGTGGGGCGATGAGAAGGCGAAGGTAGGTTCGGTGTGCTCCTCTTCGTAACCAGGTGGGACGAGCTTGCGCGGGGAGATTCGCTCGGTGGGCGGGCGTTGCGCTGGAGGGAGTTCGGTGGGCGGGCGACCGTTCGCCTGCCTCGCAGCAGGTGCAGCGCTGGGAACCTTCGCCGCTACCACTGGAGTCTCGGCCCGGATGACCTCTGCTTGAGCCAGGATGGGGGAAGGCTCCTCCGTGATCACTTGCTGGGCAGAGACCGAGCGCCAGGCCTGCTCGATCGCGTCCGCCACCTCGACCATGGAGCGGGGTCGGCGGGCGGGGTCATACTGCAGGCAGGCCTCGATTTGTTTCCGAAGCGCCACCAGATGCGGAGATGTCTCGCGATCAGGCCACTCGATGGATCTCTCTTCATCAAGCTGGCCCATGAAGTGCTCGGACACTTGGGTGTGCTTGCCGTAAACGATCACCGGAGCTGCTTCCAGCGCGGATTCATGGCTGCGACATTGCTCCCACAGTCGATCAAGACGGGGGAGGTGACCGGTCAGCAACTGGAAGGCGATCACCCCGAAGGCATAGGTATCCCACTTTTTCCCAAGATCTCCCGAGAAGTCCCCACTCGCGATTTGTTCGGGAGCGGCATAAAAGGCGAGGTCCCCCGCTTCGAGATACTGGAGGCCCCCCATGAAAATTTGACCAAAGTCTCCAATTTTGAGGCGCTGGCCTCGTTCAGGATCTTCACAGAGGAACAGATTCGCGGGGCGCAAGCCGCCATGGAACAGCCCCCAATGGTGCAATCCGCTCAGAATTCCGGCTAGTTCTCGAACCAAATCAACCCCTTGCTCGTGGCTGAAATGGGTGGAAAGGCGCTTCAGGGTAGAGAGTTGCCATTGCCCGGTCTCACGGCTTTGCCAACCGTGCAGGGGCGAAGAGACGGCGGTCGGAGCGGTGCCATCGTAGAAGTGGATATCGTAGGTTTCCGCGACCCCGGCACTACGGTAACTGGGGTTGGCAAAAATCTCTCGATAGTGCTGGATCATCGCATCGCTGGTAGAGCGGGTCTTCAGGACCTTGATGACCCGCTGCTCGCCGCTGCGATGCTGCGCAAGATAGCGCCACCCGAAAGGATCGACTTCCAGGAGGGCCTGATATTTGTAACCTGGAAGCTCCGGAAGACGCATCAATGCTAAATCTACAACGATTTGTAGTTCGAAAACTTATGCCAAAAATGTGGTTTTTACACCCATTTGTTCAAGATTTATTAGATACTGTGGAAGCGATTTCCTCCCAGGCATCCACCAGGTTCGCGCGAGTGATCGGCTCTTTTCCAGCCCGGTGGCACCAGTAAGCGGCGTTGCCAAAATCTCCCTCGATCGCGTGAAGGAGACCGTGGATCCACGATCCCATGTTGCTCGGGATATCCTGGGCGATCTCGTGCGCCTCCTCCCACCGCTCCGCGCGGGCGAGCCACAGAGAACGCCATTCAGGAATGGCCTCCGCCGGCGGGGCGTCGTCGTCGCGGACGGAAGCGATCAGGGTCTCCAAGGCGCTGGCGGGCATTTCGTCGCAGGATAAAACGAAAAGCCGGGGGATCAAGACACTTTCACCGTCCGGCTGCGTCTCACCGTCCGGCGGAGCGAGCCCGCTTGCCCGCATCACCGGGGATCGGCACCGCTGCGATCAGCTTGCGGGTGTAATCGGACTGCGGATGACTGACGAGATCCCCGGTGAGACCGGCCTCGACGACCTTGCCGTGGCGCATCACCACGACCCGCTCGCAGATCCGTTTGACCACACTGAGGTCGTGGGAAATGAAAAGGTAAGCGATTCCGAATTTTTCCTGGAGTTCCATCAGCAAGTCGATCACCTGGGCCTGAATGGTTACATCGAGGGCCGAGACCGCCTCGTCGCAGACTACGAATTTCGGCCGCAACGCCACCGCGCGGGCCACGCAGATGCGCTGGCGCTGGCCACCGGAGAATTCATTCGGGTAGCGGTTCATCGTGTCCGGCGAGAGACCAACCTCGGTCAGCCAATGAGCCGCAACTTCCTGCACGGTGCCGTCGAGGATGCCGTGTTCGATCAGTCCCTCGGTCAGGATCTCCTGGACGGTGAGCCGCGGATTGAGCGAGGAAAACGGATCCTGAAAGATCATCTGAAGATTTCGCCGGAACGGATGCATCTGGCCTGACCGCAATGCCAGTAGGTCGGTGCCATCGAAACGGACGGATCCCTCGCGGGCGGGATCGAGCCGCAGGATGGAGCGTCCCAGAGTTGATTTGCCACTGCCGGATTCGCCGACCAGACCGAGGCATTCGCCGGGAAAAATCTCGAATGAGACATCATCGACCGCTTTCACCCAATCGACCGTGCGCGCGAAGACGCCGCGCTTGACGGGGAACCAGGTGCGCAGTCCTTCGACGGAAATGAGCGGGATCGGTGTTCCTTCCCGGATGGGCCGAGGTCTCGGTTCGTCGGTCAGACGTGGCACGGCGGCGAGCAGCTCCTGAGTATAGGGATGCGAGGGCGCGGCGAACAGGGACTCCACCGGTCCCGACTCAACGATCTTGCCGTTTTTCATCACGATGACCCGGTCGGCTAGCTCCCAGATCACGCCCATGTCGTGGGTGATGAAAAGGATGGACGTATCCGCCGCCTTCATCTCCAGAATGAGTTCGAAAATTTGGGCTTGGAGCGTGACGTCGAGCGCGGTGGTCGGCTCATCCGCGATGATCAGCTTCGGGTGGAGGATCAGCGCCATCGCGATCATGACCCGCTGCCGCATCCCGCCGGAGAATTGGAAAGGATAAGCCTGGGCCCGCTCTGCCGGATCAGGGATGCCGACTTTTCCCAACCATTCGAGCGCCCGCGCCCAGGCTTGCTCGCGCGACACTTTCGGATCGTGGATGCGGATGGCCTCGGCGAGCTGGTCGCCCACGCTTTGGAGCGGCGAAAGCGCGGTCATCGGCTCTTGGAAAATCACGCTGATTTCTTTGCCGCGCAGCTTGCGCAGGTCCTCAATGGGGAGCTTGAGAAGATCTTGACCGCCATACAAAACTTCACCGCTTTCCACGATTCCAGGAGGGCAGGGCACCAATCGCAGGGCCGACATCGCGGTGACGGATTTGCCGCTGCCTGACTCGCCTACCAAACCAACAATCTCCCCAGGAGCAATGTCGAATGAGACGCCATCCACCGCCGGGATGTGTCTCCCTTCGATGGCGAAACTGACCTTGAGGTCGCGGATCTGGAGGAGTGGTTCAGCCATGGGTCACGAGAGTTTCCATTCCGTGCGCGGGTCGAAGGCTGCGCGGATGCCTTCGCCTACGAAGATCCCGAGCAGACTGACCAGGAACAGTGCCAGCGAGGGATAAAGTGTCAGCCACCAGGCGTAAATTTGGCTTTGCCCCTGATCGAGCAAATTCCCCCAGCTCGGCGTGCCCGGTGGCAACCCGAATCCCAGGAAGTCGAGCGAGGTAAGCACGAAAATCGCCCCGACGAGAGCAAAGGGAAAAAAGGTGATCACCGGAACAAGAGCGTTGGGGAGGATGTGGCGGAACATGATTTTCCACCGCCCGATGCCCATCACCTTGGCGGCTTCGACGAAGGGCAGCTTGCGCAATTTCAAGAACTCCGCCCGCATGTAATACGAAATGCCGAGCCAGTTGAAGATGCCATAGAGAAAGCCGAGCAGCAGGAAGCTCCGCCCATAAACCGAGCTTAAAAATATCATGATGAGGAGGAACGGCATCGACTCCCAGATCTCGGAAAGGCGCTGACCGACCATATCGATCCGCCCTCCGAAAAACCCCTGAATCGCCCCGAGAACGATGCCGATGGCGAAGGTGAAAATAACCAACAGAAATCCAAAGGCGAGGGCCGTTCGCGTAGCGTAGAAGATCCGAACACCCACGTCACGGCCGCTATTGTCCAAGCCCATGAGGTGACTGCGGATCGGTCGGAAGGGGAACTCGATCGTTTCACGGATGAACTGGACGGTGTGTCGCCCTTGCGCGGTGCTGAGGGAAAGCGGCTCCTGCGGCACGATGCGGGCGGCCTCTGCGCGGGCGAGGATGCGGGCTTGATCCGCTTCCGTGATCGCCTCCCAGATGGACGGAGGATCGTCGAGAAAGGCAAGGTCGGCATCGAGCACCGCAGTGGAGTTTTGACCTCCGCCAGCTCCTTGGGCCAGGCTGAGGCGGACCAACTTTGGAGCGGATGCGCCAGCGGCGGAGCCGTCGAGCGTGAAGGTGATGCCTTGACCGTCGGTCTCCCGCAAGGCCGGTGCGGCCTCGTTGCGGAAGCGTTGGGCGAGCGCGGCGGAGACGGTCTCGGGTATGGCGAGCGCTCCGCCCGCGAGGGCTTGACGCCGCAGATCATTCTCCGAGGAAACCTGGAAAAGCGCAGCGGCTCCCCGACTGCGCTGGATCACCAGATTGCTGTCGAGATCGACCGTGGCGACCTGGGCGACCTGGGCAAACACGAGCGACAGGGTCGTGTCGATGGCGATCTCGCCGGCCTCGAGCGATTCCTCAGGTCCATAGGGAATGAGCGGCCAAAGCATCCCGTTTTTTGGATTCTCCGTGAAGAGCGGCAGTTTCGCGAGTTGCTTGTAGCGGGGGCGGGTCTGGATGCCGGATCCGGTGAAAGCATCCTCCGGATAGAACTTCAGGACCGGCGCATACAGCTTGCCATCGGCCCAGACGAGGAGCGGTTTGTCGTTGGCGATGAAGTTCGCGCAAAGACTGATCGCAAAAATTCCCAGCAGCAGCCACAGCGACCACTTGGCCCGTTTGATTTTGCCAAAACGGGCGAGACGCCGCCGGGTATTCGGATCAAGCAAAGTCAGCAGGTGCATGGGTCAGACTTCCTTTCCGAAATTGATCCGCGGATCCACCAGCACGTAACAAAAATCCGAGACGATCCGCCCGATCAAACCGAGCACTGCGCTCAGTCCGAGAGTGCCCATAAAGACCATGTAATCCCTTCCAATCAACGCATCGAGCGAGAGCAGACCGAAGCCATTGATCGAAAAGACCCGCTCGATCAAAACCGATCCGGCAAACATGATCGTTAGCAGTCCGCCGATTCCGGTCACGATCGGGATCACCGCGTTGCGCAAAGCATGCCCCCAAATAGCTCGCTTCATGGTGCCGCCTTTGGCGAGGACCGTCCGCACATAGTCCTGTGAAATCTGATCGAGCAGAGAGTTTTTCATCAGCACCGTGAGGACCGCGAAATTGCCGATCACATAGCAGAGCACCGGGAGAAACATGTGGTGCGTCTGGTCCTTGATCTGGTCCCAGGTGGACATCTGCGCCCAACCCTCGGAGCGAAATCCGCCGATGGGGAACCAATCGAGGAAATGATCGGAGGTCCCGCAAAGCAGAACTTTCAGGATCATCCCAAATGCGAAGGCGGGAATCGCATAAAGGACCAAGACCACCACCGAGGAGAGCAGATCAAAGGTCGTGCCGTTGCGGAGCGCTTTGGCGATGCCGAGGGGAACGCAGATGAGGTAAGTCAGGACAAATCCTGTGATGCCAAAGGTCAAAGAAACCGGCAAACGTTCGGAGATGAGCGTCCACACGGTCTTGTTGTTGTACTTGTATGAGTAGGCCCGCAGGCCCATCACATCCGGCACCAGCCAGGTCCAGTAGCGTTGGAGAAAGGGCTTGTCGAAGCCGAACTCCCGCATGATGGCCGCCTTTTGGTCCTCCGAGATCAGAGCGTTGACCCCGCCGCGACCACCCGCCTCGCCCGAACCCATCCCGCGCATCTGGGCGATGCGTTGCTCGACTGGACCACCCGGCACGAGACTGGTCAGACCGAAGACCAGCAAAGTGATCGCCAGAAAAGTCGGGATGACCAGCAGCAACCGCCGAATGAAATAGGTTAGGCGTTCCATACGCGCGGTGCCGAATCGGGACCTGTTTCACTGGACCGGAGCTGCCTCATCGACCGTGATCGCCGACTGAAACACTTTGTCAAAATAGACCTCACGGGGAGCCGGGGGCAGGGCGGCACCGCTCGATTTTGCGGCGGCAAAATCCCCGGCTTGCAGGCTATCATTCCACCAATAATCAACCGCCGCCCACTCGTCCGAGTATTTGCCGATGATGTGTTCCGGCGTGCCGAACTTGTTCCAGTAGAGCAGGCGCACGTAGTCGATGTGCCAGAGCAGCACGTAGGGAGTGTCCTGAAACACGATCTGGTCAATTTCGCGGATCACTTCGTGGCGCTGCTCGACATCGAACAATTCGCGGGTGGAATCAATCAGCCGATCCACTTCGGCGTTTTTGTATCCGGTGATGTTGTTGCTGGCCTTCACATCGGCGGCATCCGAATGCCACATTGGCTCGGCATCCTTGATCGCTCCGCCACCCCAGGAAGCCCAGGTCATGCCGTAATTGAACTCATCCATGTCGCGAGCCCAGGCAGCCCAGTCCTTTTGGTCGATTTTCAGATCAATGCCTACATCGTTGAGCGCTTCTTCATAAATGAGGAGAAATTTCGAGGTGCTCGGATCGCGCGTCAGGAAGGTGATCACAAACGGTTTGCCGTCTTTCTCCAGCTTGCCGGTCGCCGGGTTGACCGCCCAGCCTGCTTCCGCAAGCAGAGCCCGCGCCTTTTCCACATCGAAGGCTTGGAGGACGTTCGGACAGGGGTGCTCCGCATCCCAGAGATCGGGCCAATAGGATTTGGTCAGGGTGTATGCGTTGAACATGATGGTCTGGTTCATCCGCTCCCGGTCGAGCAGCGCGGCGAGAGCCTGGCGCACTTTGAGATCGTCGTAGGGCGAGCGACGCATGTTCATCGCAAAGCCCTGGAAGCCGATCGGGTTGTAGTTGTGAACCGCCTGCTTGACGATCCAGTTTCTGTCGAAGCGTTCTCCGGTTGTTTCCTTGACCCATTGGCTGGAGGTGTAAATCGGAAAGGCGTCGAAGTCCTCTTTCTTGAAGGCCTCGAAGGCGACATCCTGCTCGGGGTAAAAGCGATACTCGATGGTTGCGAAATTCAGCACGCCCTCCATGCCCGGGTCGTCCGCCCGCCAGTAGTCGTCGCGCCGCTCCATCCGCGCGAAGTGAGGCTCGACCACTTCGCCGAGCCGATACGGCCCCGAGACGACCGGGAACTCAAAATTCACTTTGTTGAATTCCTGACCTTCCCACCAATGCTTGGGCATGATGCGAAACGCGCCGCAGGCCTGGAGATTTTTCCAATCGACCTCCTCGGCGTCGATCCGCACGGTGTGCTCGTCGAGAGCTTCGATCTTGACGAGGCGTTTCATAACCGACTGGAGCGAGCCGGTGAGATGGTCGGGATTTTTAATGGCTGCAAAGCTCCACACCACATCCGCCGAAGTGATCGGCTTGCCATCGCTCCATTTCGCGCGGGGATCGAGGTGAAAGGTGAAGGACTTTTTGTCTTCCGAGATCTCCCAGGTCCTGGCCAGGCCCGGCTCATCTTCCAGGGTGATCGGGTCTGTATCGAGGAGCGGCTCGAACATCAGCCGGAAGATCTCGCGGGAGAAGACGTTGTTTTCAATCTGGTAGTTGAAACTCTTGGGATATTGCGAGGCGAACATCGCGATTTTTCCCCCATCCTCTGCAAATGTCGAAGCCAAGGGCGAAGGCTCGGCTTTCCAATCCGCCGCCGGGAAGGTCTGGGCTTGGACCGGGCGAACTCCGCCTATCGATATGAATGAGATGCCAAGTGCCAGGGAGAAGGAAATGTGCCTCATGGATAAACGGGATTCTCGGGGATTCGGTCAATGGCTGCGATTGAATGAGACGGTGACGGGAGAGTGAAGATCGTGGACACCGTCTGGAAAATCAATCGCGGATGCGCGGTAGGGAGCTTCGCTTTTCGTTGACGGCTTTCGCAGTCCCTCGCACTGTTCACCCATGAGGGACACACTTTTGAGTAGCTTGCAGTGGCGGTATGCAACGAAATCCTTTGACCGGGAAAAGGAGATTCCCGCCGAGGATTGGGCGGCACTGGAGGAGGCTCTTCGGCTGACGCCCTCTTCCTACGGACTTCAGCCATGGAAGTTCTTTGTGATTCGGAATCAGGAGCTTAAGGATTCCCTCGTGTCCGCTTCCTATGGTCAGGGCCAAGTCGCTGAATGCTCGCATTTGCTGGTGATCACGGTCAAACGAACCCTCGGACAGGATGACGTCGATCACTGGATCGAGGTCATCGCGGAGACTCGAGGCGTTACCATCGACTCGCTGGCTTTCTTTCGAAACATGATCCTGGGGGACGTCGTGAATGGGCCGCGTTCTGTGGACGGCCTCGGGTGGGCGAAGTTGCAGGCATACATTGCTCTCGGCAATTTCATGACCTGTGCCGCTCTTCTCGGAATCGATTGCTGTCCGATGGAAGGGTTCGTCTCCGAGCGGTATGATGGCCTCCTCGGACTGGCGGAGCGAGGACTCACCACCGCGGTGGTTTGTCCAACGGGATATCGCACCGCGACCGATAAGCACGCCCTCACCCCCAAGGCCCGCTTCGGGCGCGAGGAGGTGATCGAGACGATCCTGTGAAAGAAAACGAACGTGAGCGGAGAGTTTATTGCGCGACCGTAGGCAGGGCTGCTTTGCGACGGGCGATCTCTGCTGCCAGGGAGAGCAGCGATTCGGGCATGGATTTCAGCATGCCCTTGCGAAGAATCGGGGCGGGGGCGAAAAAGTGGGGGTCGATGTGGAGAGAGAACACCACGAGGGAACGGCCCGGCTCTTGACCATCGAAGATATACCAGCATCCGTGGAAATTATCGAGCTCGCCTTGAACGTAGGTGAAGTGGGAGCGCTGGGGGGCGAGGATCTCATGTTTGACGGTGTAGCGGTAGGCGTCTTTCGGCCCACCATTCATTTTCGTGAGTTGCTCGACGACGACGGTGGCGGGGGTGCGCTCAAGGACTTTTGATTCCACTACTCCGCTTAAGAAGGTGGCGGCGTGTTCTTTGTCATCCACCACGGCCCAAGTCTCGGGCACGGTTCCCGTGGTCTCGATCGCCACGGTCACGAACTCCTTGTTGGGGTCCAGCTCTCCGGGACGCAGCTCAAGCGCGATGACTTTGCCCGCTTTCAGTTCGGCCCATTGGACAGGGCTCAGTTCTGGCCGTGGCTGCATGGGCGCGATGACCGGTGCCGACGGAGCTGTCGACGGATCTGCCGGTGGCTGAGCAGTGGCTGGCGAAGCGAGCAGGGCGAGTAGCGCCACAGCGCCGATGAAGTGGGGAAGGCGGGTATTTCTCATGACTTGGTAATAATCACTCCATTTTCCAAAATTTCATGAACTTTTCCAGAAATTTTAGCAAAGTGACTCATTTTGTTCTTCTAGGCATTCAGAGGACGATTGCGGCGCGGATTCCGTAGAGGGAAAGTAGAAGCTTTGATCGCGCCGTCACCCCGTTCATCGCCCTATTTCACTTTCCGCCCGGTGCGGTTTCGTTTAGCGTCGAAGCATGATCTTTCGCCAACTTTGCTGGATCGCCCTGTGGGGCGTGTCCGTCACCGCCTTGCTGGGCCAGACTCAGGCCGATGTCCAACCGCTTTGGAACGAGCTTTCAGACAAGTGGAGCGCCGGGGATCTCGCCGGAGCGGAGGTCATCGCCGACCAGATTATACAAACACTTGATCCGGTGAAAACTGACTTTTCGCTGGGGATACAGGTCAACTCGGCGATTCATAACCGGGCTTCCTTCCGCTTCAACCGGGGTGACTACGCGGGAGCAGAGGCCGACTTGATCCTGAGTGTTGCCCAAGCCCGGGCGATTTTGCCTCCGGCGGGCCTGCCCGAGCAGTCCATCCCGCCCATGATGGCTATGGTCGAAGACCGCGTCCGTCTCAGCCTGCGGGGTTTGACAAATTTTTATCTCGCCGCTGGAGATTTGGAGCGGGCCACGGCTTCCTTCGAAGAGGCTCTCGCGCTCGTTCCCCTGTGGCAGCGTCAGGGCGCGCAGGATCCCAGCATGGCGTATCAAGTGCTGGCGGCGGAAGTTTCGTCTTTCGAAGGGAGTTTTTATCGCAGCGGCGGCGACTATGCAAAAGCGACCGAAGCATACCTGACCCGCGTCGAACAAATCGATCAGGCTTGGGCGAAAGTTTTGGAACTGAATGGCGGGATCGAGAGCGATTTCACCGATCAGCTCAAAATGAACTATCTTCGAGGCCGGGCCAATCTGCTCATGGAACTCGCCGAGACCGCCGTGCTACTCGAAAAACCGGAGGAGGCTCTCGGCTTCAGCCAGACCGCGAGGGAATCGACCACCGAGATGTTTCCGCTGTATCAAAAGTGGGCCGAGACCACCCTCCGCACGAATCCGGCGATGCCGAAGGAGATGATTGAAAAAACGCTCGCCGGTGTCGCCACGAACATGAACTACCTTCGCTACGAGCGGGCGGCGCTGGTGTATCGGGCGGCGGGTGATGAACCATCGGCCCTCGCCGCCATGCTCGAAGGACTTGCCCAGCGCGGACCGGACTTCAAGCAACAACGGATGCTGACGCTGGAATACAACGTTATTCGCCCCGAGGAAAGTCTCACTCTCATCGGCGATCTCCAGGCAGCGGTGGGACAGCAGGTCGAAGCGACCGCCAGTTACGCAAAGGCCAAAGAACTGATCGCTTCGCAGTATCCCGACAGCCACCCCGCGATCCTGACCGTGCGCGAAAGCGAGGCTCTCCTTGCGATGTTGCAAGGCGATGCAGCCGGAGCCGCTGCGATCGCTCAAGAAGTGGCAACCGCCCGTCTGCGGAATCTCGCCGATGTGCTCGATTTCGCCACCGAACCGCAGCGTCTCGCCTACCGGTCCTCGGTGGATCCCTGGAGTCTGCTGGCGACGTTGCAGGAGGCGGACGCCCTCTACGAAGTCGTTCTGCGCACCAAGGGCATCGTGCTGGAGTCTCTCCTTGAGGATCGCGGCATCGCCACTCGTGCCACCGATCCGACACTGGAGAAAGTCCTCCTCGAACTCGAAGCCGCTCGTCGCAAGTTGATGGAGTCTCTCCTCGGGGGAACGAAAACGGTGACCGCCGAGATCACCGCTCAGCGTCAGGCCATCGCCGCTTTGGAAGCACAGTTGGCTCCGAAAGGAAAAGGACTGAAGCAGGCGAGGACCTCACTCAATACGACGGTGGCCCAAGTGAAAGCAGCTTTGCCGAAAGAGGCCACGCTGATCGAGTTCATCCGCTATCGGAAGTTCACCGCCCCCGGGCGATCAACAGCACGTTACGGAGCGATCGTGCTGCGCCAGGATTTGGGTCCACAGTTTTTTGATCTTGACGATGCCGCCAAGATCGAGGCTGGCATGACGATCTACGCCAAGGCGATGCGGTCGGGTCCCACCGACGAGAGCATGAGCGAGTTTCTCAAAACACTCGGGGACAGCGTCTGGAGCCCGCTCGCAGCGGCTCTGCCAAAACCGGGAGAGCCGCTCATTCTCTCTCCCGACGGAGCTCTCAATTTTCTCTCCTTCGCCACCCTGCTTCACTCCGACGGACGTTTTGTCGGCGAGGTTTGGCCGCTCTCCTATGTCAGCTCCGGGCGCGACCTGCTGCGTGAGGTGAAGAGTGAGCGCAAGGACTCCATCGAGATCATTGCGAATCCCGACTATGAAACGCCGACGAATCAGGCGGCTGCGGCGGGGGACTCCGCCGATGAAGGTGCCGCGGTGTCGATGCGCGGGATCCTCAGCCGGATCGGACTCTCACCCTTGCCGGGCACCAAGGTCGAAGAGGAAGCGCTTCGCGGTGTGATCGAGCGCGATTGGAAGTGGGCGTATCGCGCGCACCTGGAACGGGCCGCCACGGAATCGGTCGTGAACGCACTGGAGTCACCCACGATTCTTCACCTCGCCACTCACGGATTCTATCTCCCCCAGACCGGACGAACGGACGCGCTGGAGAGAGGGCAACGGTATTGGGAGGTGGGGCAGCGAGGTGCCGCGACCGCCGGACCATCGCTTGAGTCCTTCAGCGACGTGGTCCTCGACAATCCGATGTATCGCAGCGGCATCGCCCTGGCCGGGGCGCAGGCTACCCTGCGGGAGTGGGGGAGCGGACGCATCAACGATACCGCCAATGACGGAATCCTGACCGCTGCCGAAATGTCGCTGCTCGATCTCGCCCAAACGTGGCTGGTGGTCCTCTCCGCCTGCGAGACCGGACTTGGTGAAACCACTTCCGGCGAGGGCGTGCTGGGGATGCGGCGAGGGATGATTCAAGCGGGAGCGCAAAATCTGCTGTTGACCCTTTGGCCTGTCGCAGACCGGGAAACGGCGTTGTTCATGGTCGATTTTTACCAGGCGCTTGATCGAGGCCGGGCCGATCCGCGGCAAGTCATGCCCGCCGTGCAGGCGCGCTACTTGGAGCAGTTTCGCAAGGAGCGCGGGGTGACGGCGGCGGCGAAACTGGCCGGGCCGTTCATCCTCAGTTTTCAGCAATAGGGATCATTTGTCGGCTTGTCATATCAGGCGGGCAGCAGTAGATCAAGTGAATCTATGGGAAGGCCAAAGAAGAGGAGTAAAAAACCCGGTGACAAACGGATGCGTCCCGGCAGTGCGGAAAAAATCCGACTGTTGGTAGCGACGATCCCGGAACTGGAACGTCGCGAGCAGGCGATCAACGAGCAGCGGGAAACGTTCGAGACTCGCGATGCTCCGGAGTTCGAAGAGTGGATGAAAAGCGAATTCGCGGACGAGCGGATGGTAATGGAGAAGATTCAGCGGGAAATAGAGATCCTCCAATTCGCCCATGCGGCAGCGGAAGGTGGATTTTTTGGTCCGACACCGAAGAATCCCGGCGTGGCCTTTGCCAAGGCGGAGCAAGAAATCCGAGCAGAGTTCGAACGAGACGATTCTCTCGAAGCGGAGGGCGATGAGGATCGTGCCGAGGATGATTTGCCCGATGATTTGATCGACGATTTGCTGGATTCCTTTCTTTCTGAAGTCCGAGGGCTGGATCCTGCGACGTTGGATCCAGAACGTTACGCGCAGATGCGTGAGGAATTCGAGTCCACCTTCGACCACATGAAGTCCGGGAACCGGCCGGCTTTTGAAAAGGCGATTCTGCGCCTCGGGGCCGACCGGAGTGAAGACAATCAGTCGGAGTCCAAGTCCGTTTTTCGCAGGATCGTCCGCGATCTTCACCCCGATCGGCAGGAAGAGTTCGGAGAGGTGGAGAAGAAATTGTGGAACGAGGCCATGCTGCTCCACGAGGCTCTCGACGCCGAAGGCCTCAGGCTCATCGAAATCCGGCTCAAGCTCCATCGCAACGAAGAGATTTCTCCGAGCGACACGCCTTTGGTGCGTCTTTACCACCAGCAGTTAACGGTTCGGATTCGGTCGCTTGAGGGCGTGTTGGCGGACGCAGCGGCGCATCCCGCTTGGGAATTTTCGAAAAAGAAGGGGCGGAAGAGCCACCTGAGATCGCTGGCTTCCGGATTCCTTGATTTTCTTGAAGAGGCCCGAGAGCACCTCGCAGAGCTGATGGAGGATGCGATGATCTATCGGAGGCCCGCCCCGCGGAAGCGGAGCGGAGGGAAACACATCGACCCGATGGCGATACTGCGAGAGGCCTTGGCGAAGCTGGCTGCCGAATCAGAAAGAAGCGCCCAGGCCAAAAAAGCAGCGAAGAAGCAAACCTCAAGGAAGGCGGCAGCCAAAAAAGTACCTGTGAAAAAGGCCACAGCGAAAAAGGCCACAGCGAAAAAGGCTCCTTTCAAAAAAGCACCCGCCGGGAAGGTCGCGGTCTCGGCCGCGCCCGCCTCACCCAAGGGCAAGCGCTCTACGAAAACGAAGCCCGTTTTCACCCAGGAGGAGTTTCCCTTCTGACTCCGCATCACCGCACCGTCGGCTTCATCACAAACAGCCCGGTCGTCGCCTTGAAGACATCCTTTTTCGCCATTGTTTTGAATTCGTGGCCCGCTCCCCAGGAGTCGGAGAAGACGATCTTCTGGTTCGCCTCGTCGAAGCCGATGATCATGCGCATGTGACCGCCACCGCTTTGATTCTTGAGCGGGGGATCTTCGGGATAGACTCCCACCTCGAGCGACCAGAGCAGGGGGATGCCTTCCTTGATATATTTTTCGATGAAGCCGTTGAAGCGACTTTCCGGCACCGGATCGCCGACATATTTGTTCTCCACCAGTTCGACCAGGCCAGTGGTGTGTCGAAGGGCGAGACATTCGAAACGGGTTTTGAAGAGGTGATCGATCGCCCCGAGTTCCTCATTGATCGTGAGCGAGTTGGTGCCCTTCTCCGGATCGGATCCGGCGATCTGGGCGAGCTGGTGCATGTCGCAGACGATTCCGTAGTATTCAAAAAGCCGCTGGGTGGTGGCGACCGTGCAGTAACCTTTGTTGCCCTGGTCCACCATGGGAATCCCGCTGATGTAGGTCGCTCCGCTCGGATGGGTTTTCACGTTGGCGGGCAATTGCGAAAGAGTCACTGTCGCTCCCGGCTTTGCTTGGGTGGCTGCTTCGTAGGCGCCGCCGGCTTCGCGTCGGGCGAGACGGAGACGGAGGAATTCGACATCGACTTTGTCATCGTCGGCTTCGGGATTGTGTTCCAGGACGGCTTTGCCACGGGCCGAGACCCAGACGAAGCCATCGGTGAGCAGTCCGACGGTAGGTTTCGCCTCGCGGCGAACCGGGCTGCACGCCAGGACGGTCCCGAGGTGCTTGCCCATCGTGGTGAAGCGAGTCTTAAAGTCCGCCGGGGTGATCGTTCCTCCATCGCCGCGATTGTAAATGGAGATGGTGATGCCGAGGAATTTGCCGTCTTCGAAATCGACGATGGCCTCCTCGAGCGGCACGGTGCCGCCGCCGAGGGTGAAAAGCACGGTCAGGTCATCGAGGCGCTTGGTTTGGAAAATCGCCCGGTTATGCTCTTCGGTGAGCCAGGTGAAGTAGGGGTTGCGCTGCCAATCGCCCTTGGGGAAACGAGCATCGAGATCAGCGGGAGTGAGATTGTAGGCGGAAGGCAGATCCAACAGGAAGTCAAGATCGCCTTTCAATTCTTTGGCGGAGGCCTTGCTGGCCGCGGCGAGAGTGAAGGCTACGATCCAAAGCAGGTGGCTAGAGTTCGAGCGAAGTCGGGAGAAAAGGAGCATGCTCCCAGTGTATCGAATCCCGCTGAATGTGTCTCGCAAAAACGAGCGAACCCGATTTTCCGTTTGTCATTGCTGGCAATCTCTGACAGAACAGGCACTGTATAGGCCGGAAATTCCGTTCCGAAGTGTTCCAAATCCCCCCTCGATGAAAAAACTGATCAATGATCCACTAGCCGTGGCTGACGAACTGGTAGCTGGTCTGGCCGTCGCCTACAATGGTGAGGCTCGTCTCGTCGGGCGTCGCTCGCTGGTGAAGACCCACATTCCCGCCGGAAAAGTAGCGCTGCTCGTGGGTGGTGGGAGCGGGCATGAACCGATTTATCACGGTCTCGTCGGGCGCAATCTCGCCGATGGAGCCGCCTGCGGCGACATCTTCGCCGCGCCGCCGCCGAACATCGTGTTGGAAGCCACCGAGGCGGTCCATCGCGACGCCGGGGTGCTGTATCTCTACGGCAACTACGCGGGCGACGTGATGAATTTCGATCTCGCCTCCGAGTTGGCTGACGACGACGGGATCAAGGTGAAGACTGTCCTCATCGCAGATGACGTATGTTCCGCGCCCGTTGCGGAGAAACACCAGCGCCGCGGGATCGCCGGTCTCGTGCCTATTGTGAAGTTGGTAGGGGCCGCTTCGCAAAGCGCCAAATCCCTTGAGGAGTTGGCGGCCTTCGCCGAAAAAGCCTGTCTCCAGACCCGCTCAGTCGGCGTCTCGATGGCCCCCGGCTCGATCCCCGCAACCGGCAAACCCACCTTTGACATCGCCGATGATTTGATCGGTCTCGGCATGGGGATTCATGGCGAACCCGGGGTGGGGGAAATCCCCATGACCACCGCCGATGCTCTGACCGACCAGATGCTTGAGCTGATTTTCGCTGATTACGAAAAAGACGCCGACGTGGCGGCCCTCGCGGCTGGAGACGAGGTGATCCTTCTGGTGAATTCTCTCGGGGCCACCACCATGATGGAGTTGCTCATTGCCCTGCGTCGCGCCAAGACGATCCTCGACGGACGGGGAATCAAAACGTATGACGTGATGGTCGGTGCCTTCGTGACTTGTCAGGAGATGTCCGGTATTTCCTTCTCATTGACTCGGCTCGACGCGGAGCTGAAAAAGGCCTGGGATCTTCCTTGCCAGTCGGTTTGTTACAGCAAAATGGAAGGTGCCCAAGGGGCCTGACTTCGCGACTTTAAAATTCTTAATATCCCTTCGTTTTCCATCATGGCCAAAACCTCCCTCTGTCCCACCGATACCCGCGACATGATGCTCGCTGTCGCCGCGAAAATCATCGAGTCCGAGCCTATCCTGACCGATGCCGACCGGGCCCTCGGTGATGGTGATCACGGAGTCGGGATGGAGCGCGGGATGCATGCAGTGATCGAAGCGCTGAGCGGGACTAGCTACGAACAGGTCGGGAAAGTTTTCGTGGCCGTGGGCACCGCAATGATGTCGAGCATGGGTGGTGCCTCCGGAGCGCTGTTCGGAACCTTTTTCCGCTCCGGCGGAAAGGCGATGGGCGAGAGCGCGACCTTCGGGTCCGGGGAGCTCGCTGCTTTGGTGCGCGAAGGGACTGATGCCCTGATGGCCCGAGGTGGAGCCAAACAGGGAGACAAAACCATGGTTGATGCCCTCGTTCCCGCCGCCGAGGCCGCCGAGGCCGCCCAGGCTGCCGCCGGATCCGATGATCTTGCAGCGGCCCTCGCCGCCGTCGCGGCCGCCGCCGAAGCGGGTAAGGAGGCCAGCAAAGATCTTATCGCCACCATGGGCCGGGCCAAGACCCTCGGCGAAAAAGCCATTGGCAAACCCGACGCCGGGGCCGTCAGTGTGGCGATCATCTTCGCTACGATGAGCGAATTCGTGCCGGGCTGAGAGGCAGTGGGCAGGGGTTTGTGGACTGCGCGGGATTCCCGCTTCAACGCTTCTACATCCATCCGAACCTTGGGCCGGGGAAGACGAAGGGGGGAGCTAGGTGGATCGGTTTGCTAGCCATTTTTGGTTTCCTTTGAGCTGCGGTTAGGGAAACCGCTCAAACAGAGAAGAAGAATCAAGAGTGGTGTGCCCGCGATGGAAACGTTTCCGCCGATATAGAAACCTGTGATCGAGGCCGCAAGGGCGATACAGCTAAGTGTGATTGCCAAAATAATCAGTTTCCTGAGCATCGTAATTCTCGGCCCTCTTTGGTCGGCTTTCGCGGTGATCCAGTTGCGAACGAGCAGGGCGAAAACCACGACAATCAATCGATAACCGGATACGAGAAGAATTGTGGGCACGCCTGGCATAGGCCCGGTCGGTCGGATTTCTTGGATGTTGAAAAAGGCGGCTTGCCTGGCGACGAGTCATGGCAACTTAATCCAGAAATCAGCCCCACGGAGGCAAGGTGGAGTTTCGAGTAAGCCAAGTCAATCCCACTCGCGACGAGATCGGGTTGCTCATCGCCGGGTAGTTGCGGTCACGGTTCATTCGTTGCCGGCGACGAAGCCGTGGTAAAAGAAGTAGATAGCTCCCGAACCGGTAAGCTGAACTGGTTCTGGAATGATCGGTATCGGGTCGTGGAAGTTGGAGAGGAGACGGCATCGATATCGAGTCCCCCGGCGATCATCATCGCTCGCTTCACGTGAAGCGGGACACGGACGATGAGCGCGGAATTTAGGCCATGCTTCTGCATCACGGACCGAGCCTCTGACAAGTTCTGCCGGGTCGTTTGCGACCGCTCCTCGATCAAAATGTCAACAGCAGCAACCGCGAGCCGAATTGCCGCCGAACGCCCAACACGACCCTCAGAATTATCCTGCCCTTCTCCAACACCTTCAGTAAACAGAAGCTTGGTTGCTAAACCCGCAGGGTAGAGCTCCGTTCCCTGGAGGATGCGCTCTGCAAAGGCCGGTGACGAAGTGGAGCCCTGCACAACGGCTCCCTCAATGATGATGCAGTCAGACTTGGTGGCATGTTCCTGGTCTCCATAACGCCAGTTGTGATTTCCCAAAGTAATGCACCAGAGAAGGCTCGAAAGGAGAAGCAGAAACGCGATTTTCATGATGCGGCTGCGCATTGCGGTTCTCTGTAGCGGACGCTTTTGTGCTCTTTGACCCGACGCGGAGCGCGAGGCAAGGAGGAACGCTAGTGGCGATTCGGCGGTTTGTGGATATCTGTCTGCTGGCTCCGATTTTGATTTGGCCGCTGCCGATTTGGCCGACCCCGCTTTTCAGGCGAAGGTAGCGGTTTTAAGAAAGGAACTTTTGGGGAGGCGGCGGTGATGCGCGGGTTCAAGAGCACGCGGCGACTCCTCGACACGGGTTTCGCTGGGATCGACATCATTGATTTCCAATACGGAAAGGCCGACGGCGAGGAGGCCTGGCCGGTCTCCGCTCTCGCGACCGACGATGCCGCTCCCCTCGCGGCGGTGCCGCAGCAACTCGAGGCCGCCGGATTTCTATGGGAGGATCTCACCGGAGCGATCAACGTCGATTTCCGCGCCATCCCGCTGCGGGGCGGTCTGCTGGGCTATCCCGCCTTCCTCCGCCTCGACTTCTACGAGCGCCCTGGGGCGCTTCGCGACTTCCTCGCCAGCTACGTCGCGGGAGACGCGAGCCTCTGCTACTTCAACTATCGGCAATCGGGAGAGCGCATCGGCCGCGCCCTCATCGGACTCGACTTTCCCTCGCCCGGCGAACGCGACGCTCTCCTTGCTGCGATTCCGGCGCAAGGCGAAGGTTACCGACTCTGCGAGCCCGTCGATAAGGCGACGCGAAGAAGGCTGGGGGCCTGCTCGGGACCCTCCTGTTTTCCCCTCAGTCTCCGGTGCCCTTCTTTCGATTGGGCCTCCGAAAGTCCGCCATGAAGCCACATCTGGCCATTGCGGGGACGCCCATGCTGGGCTACAAAGGAAGCAGATGAAACCCCCTTTCTTCCCCGGCCTGCCCCCCTTCAAGGCCCTCTTCGTCTTTTTCGCCCTCGCGGCTCTGTCGGTTGTGCCTGGCCTGCGGGCGGCAGACCGTATCAAGATCGATAACACGACCAATCTCAATCTCGCCGGGAGCTGGTCCTTAGGGGTCCCGGATCGGAGCAATATGGCCGTGTGGACCAACGCCGTGCTCGGGGCCAACACCTCGCTGCTCGGGGGAAATGTCACCTGGCAGGGCATCCGCATCGCCAATCCGGGCGGGCTCGTCACGATCAGTCCGGGCAACACTCTCACACTCTGGGCCGGTCAGGCGGGCGTCAGCATCGACATGAGCGCGGCCACGCAGGATCTCACGATCCAGTCAGGGCTCACGATTCAGTCGGCCGTCGGCCAGCTCTGGAACATCGCGGCGGGGCGAACCCTCACGCTCAATACGGGTCTTTTCACGAGAGGCGCCGGAGCCACCCTGAATATCCAGGGCGCCGGCAGTGTCACCACAACGAACATTTTTAACGACCCGCTTAGCGGCCTCATCGGCACCTGGGCCACGATCGGCACGGGGACCGCGACGCGCTTCGCGACCGTCAATGGCAGCAATCTCGTCGTCGACTATACGGGCGGCACGGCGGCAGCAACGGCGGCGGCGGTCACGGATACGACCGGTCTGGTGCACTACGATGTCGCTGCGGTCGGAGCCCTCGGCACGGGGGCCTCATTCGACACGCTCCGTTACACCGGTGCAGCCGGGACGATTTCGGGGAATTTTGCAGGAAACGGCATCCTCAATGCCGGCACGGGCGCGCTCACCCTCAGCGGCAATGTCACGATCGGAGCAAACCGCGAACTGGTCCTCACGAACGGCGACAGCAGCACCGTGCGCGATCTCACCTTCAGCGGCATCATTGGAGACTCGGTGAGCGGCGTTTCAGGCCTAACCAAGGCGGGCCTCGGCGCGGTCACGCTCTCGGCAGCGAACATATACAACGGGGTTACCACTATCTCGCGCGGAAGGGTCATTCTGACAAGTAGCGGCACCCTTGGCTCGGAGGCAGGAGGCACCCGCATCGGCACCAGCGGACGACTCACCCTCGCGGGAGGGGTTAGCACCGGCGAGTCCCTCTTCCTCGATGACTTCACCAATGCCTTCAATGGAGCCAATGTCATCGAGAATGTCGGCACCAACACCCTCACCGGTGCGATTCGCCTGAGTGACAACACACGCTGGCAGAGCAGCGGCACGATCAATGTGACCGGCGGCATCTCCACCACCAATGGTAATAGTGGGAGCTCCTTTGTTGCCCAGGCCGGGTTGATCATGAACATCACCGGGAAGCCGCTCGTGCTTGGCGGCGGTAACCTCTACATGGATAATGCCGGAAAAACGATCGTCCTCGGGGTCGCGGGCAATACCTACGGCAACAACTCCCTTTTTGCCGGGACCCTGCAGACAAACGTCGCTAATGCCCTCTCCGCCACTGCGACGATCAATTTCAGCGTTGCCTACGCCAACGCTGCCTCCATCCTGAATCTTAGCGGCTTCGACCAGGTCGCCGGGGGCATCAACAACACCATCTTCTCCGTCCACGGCACCTACGACCGCATCATCACGAGCACCGCGCCGGCCACCCTCACGACGGGGATCAACAATGCCTCGACCACGTTTGACGGCAGACTGACCGGAGCGGTCTCGCTTGCCAAAGTGGGCACCGGCACCCTCAATCTATCCGGAGTCAGCTCCACGACGGGGAATTTCACGGTAAACGGAGGCACGCTGAATCTGAATTTCGGCCGCGCCACCGCCTCCCAAAGCGGTGCCGGAGCGGTGAGCGATTATCTCCCGGCATCGGCCCCGTTGACTCTGGGCGGCGGGACCTTCCAGCTCTCCGGTCGGAACAACGGAACTGCCACCGCGCTCGCCGGTGCTGGCTGGGCGGTCGGCCAGCCGCTCATTACGGTCACCTCCACCGCAAACCTTGCTCCCGGACAGTTCGTCTCCCATGCGAATCTCCCCGCTGGCTCCTATGTCGTCAGCGTCACCAGCGGGACCCAGTTTGTCATCAATACTCTCCCGACCGTCGCCGGATCGGGTGCCACCATCGCCGCCACTGCCAACAGCTTCACGACCTCGCAGACCTTTGCGGGCCTCGTCCTCAATCCCGG
>Ga0163144_10002747_pt1 | contig 40294 bp, 31 predicted proteins | sample OliLak19BULKMAT1_FD_123175 | JGI IMG/M metagenome (GOLD analysis project Ga0163144, IMG submission 123175) | Freshwater microbial mat bacterial communities from Lake Vanda, McMurdo Dry Valleys, Antarctica - Oligotrophic Lake LV.19.BULKMAT1 | ecosystem: Environmental > Aquatic > Freshwater >...
GGCACCGGCCAGCGCAGCCCGTGATGCCGCACGATGACGTCGCTGATGCGCCGTCCCTCGACGTGCGGCGCGATCCCGCGGCGCGTGATCTCGACCTCGGGGAGTTCAGGCACCAGCCTCGATCAGATGAAGACAGTCGATCAGATGAAGACAGTCGATCAGATCAAGATAGTCGGACAGCCGAGTACGATCTCGACGGTCCCGCGGCCCATCTTGAGGTCTTCGCAGAGAGCACCCTGGATGATGATCGACTCGTTGGTCTCGTCGTAGAAGTTCCACGAGTTGACCGCCGGATCGGCGCCGAAGCGCACGACCGTCGGTGTCGAGACTCCGTCGCTCGGCACGACGCGCACGTTGACGAATGCTGGGTCGAACATGCCGGGCATGTCGCCGCGCGGCAGCGTGAAGACGCAGGTATCGAGGAAGCGACTCGCGATCTCGCGCAGTGCATCGCTGAGCTGCGTGGCGAATGCGCTGCCCTCGGCGATGTAGTGGCAGCACGGGCCATCGGCAGGAAACGGCATGAACAAGTTGGCGGGATTGAGGCGCTCTTCGCAGTAGAGGCTGCTCATGTAGTTGTCGCCCGCGCACAAGTCGGTCGAGCGGGTGCCGCCTTGAATGGCAATCTCCGAAAGGTAGCCCTCTGCCGATCCGGCGAGTCCGACACTGTAGGTGCGCACACCCTGCGAGGTGCGCGCGGTGCCGACGAGCTCGTAGGTGGGCGCGGGGTTGAACGCGGTGAAGCCGCCTGCGCCATCGGAGCAATTCTCTGCGCCATCGGTAATCAAGATGACGGCCTTGCCACCGCGCGTGTCGATCGTCTGGAGCACCTCGTAGCCGGACGAGAGCGCGTTCTTGATCGGCGTATTGCCGCCGCTCGGCGAGCGGCTCGCGGCGAGCGCGGAGAGCAGCGCCGGACGATTCGTCGACAGCGGTCCAACCGGCACCGCGGGCGCAGCCGCGACCGTACAGCCACCCTCACCAGCAGCGCCCGCGCCGGCGTTCGGGAAAAAGAGCAATCCGACGTTGACGTCGTCAGGCAACATCGGCAGCACCGCGGAGAATGCCTCGGACGTGAGCTCCCACTTCGTGTCGCCGCTGAAGTCCGGATCGCCCGAGCGATTGCCGTCAGAGTCCTCGTTCATCGACGAAGAGAAGTCGAACACGACGAGGATGCTGCCGGGCTCGCGGACGCTCGGCACGATGTCGTAGCCGCACGCGGCGTCGGGATCGAATGGGTCGATCGGCGCCGCATCACGGCGCGCACCCGCATCGAAGCCGCCGGTGCCCATGTCGGTACCTGGGCCGCCGCGACGGACATCGGTGCTGCGATCTGCGCAGCCGCTCGCGAGCACTGCGATGACGGCGATGGAAGTGAGTGCGCGCGTGGTGGTCATCGTGGGGACGACCATAGACTTTACGCTGCGGCGTTTGGTGCGCGCGTCGTGCGGGCACTCACAAGCGACGACCTGCGCGTGTCGGTTGGTGTGCGCCGTCGACGCTACTCACACCAGCGAACGATGAGGCGCGGCGCGGCTTCACCGCCGAACGCCGATGCGTAGACGTAGCCGTTGTCGTCGTCGAACGCGCCCTTGATCCAGAGCTGGACATAGTTGCCGCTCACCAGGGACACGTCGCTGGTGCGCAGCACCGGTCCGAGATTCGGTGAGGTCTCGTCGGTGCTCGGAAACGGCGGGCCCCACACGAGAGCGCCAGTGTCGGGCCAACGGATCGCGGGCATGACTGCGACGCCGCCGGGCGAGCGTGGAGGGCGCGTGGACAGCGAGGGTGCCATCGCGCTCGCCGCGTCTTCGATCCCGATCTCGAGCGCGCGTCGCGCATCGAGCTCCCACGACGAGGAGCCGGCCGATCGCAGCACCAGCAGCACCTCGAACCGGGTCGTCACTGGCGGGATCGTGCGCGGGAGACGGAAGCGCGCGTAGCAATAGCGTGCTCGCGCAGCCGGGCCGCCGTCCACCGTTGCTTCTGCGCCGCACTCGAGGACGAGGCCTGCGCCACCGCTGGTCCAGTCGTTGCCGTAGTAGTGGCCGTTGTCCGCCGCCACGGCGACCGGGATGATGTCCTCGAAGCAGCGACCGCCGTCCGCCGTGCTCGCGTCGAGCTCGCTGCCTGCATCGAGCGAAGCGTCGGCCAGCGTCGCGTCGGTCGACGCAGCGTCGCGGACGGCGGCATCTCGCTCACCGCCGTCGCCGGTTCCGCCGTCGACGCCGAGGTCTGCGCCGAGATCAGCGCTGCCATTGCGGACGCACACGGCGTCGGGACCGCAGGTCCAGTCGCTCGCACATGGGCACCGCCGCCCCTCGAGCTCGATCGGCTCGAACGCACATCCCGCGATGATCCCGATACACAGCGCGAGACAGCGATGGTGCAGAGGCATTCCGCGCATCATGCCTCGAAACGCTCGGAGCGTGTTCCGTCCACGGACAGAGCTCGACGGTCGATGCGCGCAGGAGATAGCTGCCATCCCCGTGCTGTCGCGCAGATACGCGCCCCTATAGGTCGATTGGCACGCTCAGCGACACGCTGGCGAGTCCGATGTGCAGCCGCGCGCGGCGCGAGTCCCGCACCCGCCCGACCGCGAGCACGTCGAGCACTCCCCAGATCGCGCCGACCGCGGCGAGCACGCCACCAGCGATAAAGGAGACGTTCGCGCCGAGCGCGAGATCGTCGGCGCGCGTCTCGCCGCTGACTGAGTCCGCGTGCGATCCGGCGCTTTGCGCGTTGTCGTACGCCGATTGCGCAAGCACTCCGAGCACGGTGCCGGTGAGGACCGACACCACTCCGACACCGGCGATCACCCACGGCACTGGCGAGATGCTCGGCAGCGCCGGCTCGTCGGTCGCTGCTGGCGGCGCCGCGCGTACGCTGACTTCGGGTGGCACGATCTGCTGCTGGGCGAGCTGCACCTGCAGCTCTTGCTCGCGGTGCAGCGACTCGAGGCTGCGCTCGACTTCGCTTCGCTCTGGCGCGTCGGGGTTCGCCGCCAAGAAGCGCTCGTACGCGTCGATGGCACGCTCGGTCTCGCCTTCGCGCTGCCGCGCGAGCGCGAGGTTGTAGAGGAGCGAAGCCTCTGGGGCGAGCGCATACGCGCGCTCGAATGCGGCCGCTGCTTCCGCGTACTGACCGTCGCCATACGCTGCAGCACCACGCAGGTAGAGCGCGCGTGCCTCGCGATCCGCCGAGCCGCCTGGCTGTGCGCTCGATTGCACCGCGGGTGACGGCACATCGGTTGACGATGCCTGCGCCGCCGCACGCGGCGCGACACCGAGTACGACGACGAGGGCGACGAGCGGAAGGGTCGACGACTGCGCGCGGGTTAGCACTGTGCCCGCGATTATGCACTACAGCCGCGTCGTGCGCGCGGTCCATCGCGGTGTCCGTCGGTGGTGTTGGTCGCGCCGCTCATTGCATCGCGAGCGAGGCGCGCCGGCGCGTCGAGTCGTACGACGTCATTGTCCAATAGGCACCACGACGCGCTGCGGGCGCGAGCTCACCGTGACCCGTTGGCGCATCGACGTATCGCTCGCCATCGGGGTGAGTCCGAATGGGCGCAGCTCGATCTGCACAGTGCCCAACGGAAGGTCGAGCGAGAGCGGAGTGCGCCCTGCACGTCGTCCCTCCACGTAGACCTCGGCCCATCCACCGGGTGTCTCGACGCGTACCGGGGCCGCTGATGCCGCCGCGACTGCACGCTTTTGCCGCGCGGGATCGGCGTTCGCCAGCTGCTCGCGCTGCGTGGGTGTTTTCGACGTGCGCGCGCTCGGCGCGGGCGTGGTCGGCGCGGGCGTGGTCGGCGTGGGCGTGCTCGGCGCCGCTGTGCTCGGCGCCGCTGTGCTCGGCGTTGGGGCGAGCGCGACGCTTCCGCGTGTGGTCTCCGCCGCGGTCGTCGACGCGCCGCCGCGCCCCGCGCTCGAGGACCACGCGATGGCCGAGGCGCCGACTGCGCCGAGTACCAGCGCCGTGCCCGCGACGATCGCGATGGTGCGACGTCCTCTGAGTGGCACCATGCGCGTGACCGGTTCGACGACGACGTCGAGCTCGACCGTCAGCGGCGTGCTCAACGCGATCGCTGGGTTCGTCTCCGATCGGCGAGCGCGATCGATGAGCGCGAGCGTCTTGGCGCGTTCTTCGGGGAACGTCGCCGTCATCAGCTCCGACAGCTCGGCGAGACCGACAGCGTGGCCCTTCGCCGCGAGCCACCGCGACAGCGCCTGCGCGAGCTCGCGCGCCGTCTGGTAGCGCGCGTCACGGTCCTTCGCGAGCGCCTTCAGGATGATCGCCTCGAGGCCAGCGTCGACGCTCGGCTGCAGCGCACTCGGCGGTCGAATTGGATCGTTCATCACCGAAAGGATGACGTCGACCTCGCTCGCACCCTTGAAGAGGCGCTGCGCACTGACGAGCTCCCACAGCACGACGCCGAGCGCCCAGACATCGACCCGCCGATCCGGCGCTTCGCGTCGCAGCTGCTCGGGCGACATATAGGCGATCTTGCCCTTCATCGTGCCCGTGGCGGTCTTGTGCTGCCGTCCGCGCGCGCTCGCGATGCCGAAGTCGACGACGCGCACTGCGCCGTCGTAGGTCACGAACAAATTCTGCGGCGAGACGTCGCGATGCACGACGCCGAGCGACTGGCCGTCATCGTCGGTCAGCTCGTGCGCCGCGTGAAGTCCCTCAGCGGCCTCCGCGACGATGCGCGCGAACAACGGATGAAGCTCGGGATTGTCGTCGCGCCGCGCGACCTTGCGCATGAGTCGCGAGACCGGCTCGCCGACCATGTACTCCATCGCGAGGTAGTAGATATCTTCTGCATGGCCGAAGTCGAACACGCGGCAGACGTTCGGATGATCGATGCGCGCGGCGATGCGGGCCTCGTCGAGGAACATCTCGACGAACGCGTGCTCGGCCGCGAGCTCCGGGTGGATGCACTTGAGCGCCACCAGCTTCTCGAAGCCGGCCGGACCGCGCACGCGCGCGAGATAGACGCGGCCCATGCCGCCCGACGCGATCTCTGCGCACACCTCGTACCGGCCGATCCGCAGCGGCGCGAGCGTCGTGATCGACGGCAGCTCGCGGATCGAATCGGTCGACGGAGTTCCAGACATGCGGCGTCCGGAGTGTACACCTGCGCGGCGCGCGGCGTCAGAACGACGCCCCTTTTCGTGGCGCGCGCAGCGCCGCAGCGAGACGTCGCACCGCCTCGCGCAGCACGTCGTCTGCGTGCGCCGCGAAGCCGAGCCGCAGTGCTGCGGGTGGCCGCCCCGAGAACGTGAAGCGCTTGCCCGCCATCGTCGCGACGCCGCCGTCGAGCGCACGCGCGCTCCACGCCTCGACGTCGACGCCCTCTGCGCGCACCCACAGCGCCATGCCGCCCGCAGGCACGTCGAAGTCGATCGCGCGGCCGAGCTGCCGGCGCAGGGCTTCGACCAGCACGTCGCGGCGCGCCTCGTAGATGCGCCGCATACGCCGCGCGTGGCGCTGCACTTCACCCTCGTCGAGCAGCTCGGCGACGGCGCGCTCGACGACGGTGTCGCCCTGCCGATCGTTGGCCATTCGCAGCGCAGCGAGCCTCTCGAGCAGCGACTCCGGCGCGACGACGAAGCCGAGCCGTAGCGCCGGCGAGAGGATCTTCGACAAGGTGCCGAGGTAGACGACCACGCCGTCGCGATCCGCGCTCGCCAGCGGCAGGACCGGCCGGCCGTCGTAGTGGAATTCGTAGTCGTAGTCGTCCTCGAGGATCGCGAAGCGCTGCTTGCGCGCGAGCTCGAGCAGCGCAAGCCGCCGCGACGCGGAGAGCGTGACGGTCGTCGGATACTGATGGTGCGGCGTGACGTAGACGGCGCGCAGCGGCTGCGCTGCGGCGAGCGTCTCGAGCGCGTCGACGCAGAGCCCCGCGCCATCGATGCGCACCGGCACGAGCGTCGCGCCAGTCGCCGCGAGCGCCGCCCACGCCGGCGTGTAGCCGAGCGCCTCGACCGCGACGACGTCGCCAGGTCGCAGCAGCGCGCGCGCGACGAGATCGAGCGCCTGCTGGCTGCCGCGCGTCACGAGCACGGATTCCGGCGTCGTCGCGAGACCGCGCAGCGACGACACCATCGCGGCTAGCTGCGTGCGCAGCGCGACGTCGCCGCGCGCGTCGCCGTAGCCGAGCGCCGCCGGACGCAGCGCGCGCCGATACGCGCGACCGAGCGCGGCGACCGGCACGAGTGACACATCGGGCACCCCCGAGTAGAGCGCGATGGTCCCGCGCGGCAGCGCTGTCGTCGTGCGCGCGTCGAGCCATGGCGTCGGCGGCGACGGCAGCTCGAAGCCAGTCTTTGGCGGCATCGACTCGCGCGCGCCGAGCGCTCGGCCCGCGCTGCGCGCTCTTCGCTCGGGGATCGTCGCCGCGACGAACGTGCCGTCGCCGCCGCGCGTCTCGATCCAGCCCTCGGCGCCGAGCGCACGGTAGGCGGCGAGCACGGTATTGCGGTGCACGCCGAGCATCACGGCGAGCGCGCGGCTGCTCGGCAACACATCGCCCGGTCGCAACCGAGCGCGCAGGATGTCATCGCTGACGGCGCGGGCGATGCGCTGAAATATGGGTTGTGTGCTCGCCTCGTCGCCGGAGTTCAGCACTATCGACGGCTCCCATGCGCGCATCGAACTGGTCTAGTGGATTTGTCTCCACTGGTCCATCCCCATGGACCAGTGCGCGGACATCTTCGCGGCATGAGACGTGAAACCCAGTTCCGCATGGCACGCGCCGACGCGCTCGAGTTGCTCGCGCGCGTGCCGGTCATCCACCTCGCGACGACGACGCCCGACGGCGCGCCGGTGCTGCGCACGTTGCACGCGGCGATCGTCGACGACGCGCTGGTATTCCACGCGGCGCCCGTCGGCGAGAAGATGGCGACGCTCGGTCGCGCCTGCGTGATCTCTGCGGAGGAGATCGTCGCTGCCATCCCGAGCTACTTCCTCGATGCAGAGCGCGCCTGCCCAGCGACCACGCTCTACCGCAGCGTGCAGGTGCACGGCGTGCTCGAGCCGGTCGACGCGCCCGACGCGAAGGCGCGCGCACTCGCCGCCATCTTGGCGAAGCACCAGCCGGAAGGCGGACACGCGCCGATGCGCGCCGACGATCCGCTCTACAGCAAAGCCGTCGCTGGTATCGCCGTCGTGCGCATCTCGCTCGCGCAGCTCGACGGCAAGGCGAAGCTCGGCCAGCACCGCTCGCCGGCCGACCGCGCGCGCGTGATCGAGGGTCTATGGCGGCGCGGAGCGAAGGGCGATGTCGAGGCGATCGAGCTGATTCGCACAGCGGCGCCCGACACGCCGCTTCCGGAGCTGCTGCGCGGCCCAGAGGGAGTCTCGCTGTGCACGGCGCTCGGCCCGAGCGCGCTCTCCTCCGCGCTGCGTTTAGCGCGCGACGCATCGGTCGACTGGAACGAGTCGTTTACCGACGACGAGTTCACGCGCGCGCACGCCGGATCCTCCGCGTGGGTCGGCGCGCTCGATGCGGGTGGACGACTCGTCGCGAGCGCGCGCGCGATCTCCGACGGCGGAAAGTACGCGTGGGTGTACGACGTCCTCGTCGAGTCCGCGTGGCGAAAGCGCGGTGTCGGCGAGGCGCTGATGCGCTTGCTGCTCGCGCACCCAGCGGTGCGCGGCGCGCGCTGCGTGCGCCTCGGTATGCGCGATGCGCAGGCGTGAACGATGTAGCGGTCGAGGCTCCGGCCGCTGGCCGATCCGTGCCATCCTCCGCGGGTGGACCTCGAGGCGCTGCGTCCACGCGTGGTGTGTTTCGGCAACGAGCCGACGAGCCGACGCAATGACCCGACACCGGCAGACGCCATTGAAATCCGCAGAGTGCAGTTCAACCAGAGGAGGCGCTCATGAGCGATACCAATCCACCAGGTCCCGTACACCCAGGTCCGACTGCCACTGCCGCGGAGAGGAGTGTATCCGCCAAATGTCCGGTGATGCACGGCGCCAACACCACCGTCGGCGCGTCGTCGATGGGCTGGTGGCCCAACGCGCTGAATCTCGACATCTTGCATCAGCACGACGGCAAGACGGACCCTCTGGGCTCTAGCTTCAGCTACCGCAAAGAGCTCGAGAAGCTCGACGTCGACGCGCTGAAGCGAGACCTCACGGCGCTGATGACGGATAGTCAGCCGTGGTGGCCGGCGGACTGGGGACACTACGGCGGACTGATGATTCGCATGGCCTGGCACGCGGCCGGGACCTACCGCATCGCGGACGGGCGCGGCGGCGGCGGGAGCGGTGATCAGCGCTTTGCACCGCTGAACTCGTGGCCGGACAACGTCAATCTCGACAAGGCACGTCGGCTGCTCTGGCCGATCAAGAAGAAGTACGGCAACCGCGTCAGCTGGGCCGATCTCATCATCTTGGCGGGCACGATCGCCTACGAGTCGATGGGCCTGCGGACCTTCGGTTTCGGCTTCGGTCGGGAGGACGTCTGGCATCCAGAGAAGGACGCCTCGTGGGGCCCAGAGACGGAATGGCTCGGCCCGAACCGCTACGAGGGAGAAGACCGCGCGACCCACGGGAATCCGCTGGCGGCAGTGCAAATGGGCCTCGTCTACGTCAATCCCGAGGGCGTCGACGGCAAGCCTGATCCGCTGCGCACGGCGCAGGACGTGCGGCTCACGTTCGCGCGCATGGCAATGGACGACGAAGAGACTGTCGCGCTCACCGCCGGCGGGCACACCGTCGGCAAGGCCCACGGCAACGGCGACGCGAGCGCGCTCGGGCCGAAGCCGGAGGCCGCGGAGCTCACCGAGCAGGGCTTTGGATGGCGCAATTCGCAGGGCAAAGGCGTGGGCCGCGAGACGGTCAGCAGCGGCATCGAGGGTGCCTGGACGACGCACCCGACGCGCTGGGACAATGGCTACTTCCAGATGCTTTTTCGCTATGAGTGGGAGTCGCGAAAGAGCCCTGCCGGTGCGTGGCAGTGGGAGCCGGTGAACATCAAGGACGAAGACCGGCCCGTCGACGTCGAAGATCCGTCGATCCGCCGGACGCCGATCATGACCGACGCCGACATGGCCATGGTCAGAGACCCGGCCTATCGGATCATCTCCGAGCGCTTCCACGCCGATCAGGCCTATTTCTCCGAGGTATTCGCGCGCGCGTGGTTCAAGCTCACGCACCGCGATATGGGGCCAAAGGCTCGCTATATCGGTCCGGACGTGCCCCAAGAGGACCTGATTTGGCAAGATCCGATCCCCGCCGGGAATGCCAGCTACGATGTCGACGCCGTCAAGGCGCAGATCGCGAAGAGCGGATTGTCGATTGGCGACATGGTGAAGACGGCGTGGGACAGCGCGCGGACCTTCCGCGGCTCCGATCTGCGCGGCGGGGCCGATGGCGCACGGATCCGCCTCGCCCCTCAGCGAGAATGGGCGGGCAACGAACCGGCTCGACTCGAGCGAGTGCTCGCGGTGCTGGAGCCCATCGCCGCTGCGACGGGCGCGAGCGTCGCCGACGTGATCGTCCTCGCCGGCAACGTCGGAGTCGAGCAAGCCGCGCGAGCCGCGGGCTTCGAGGTCCGCGTGCCGTTTGCGCCGGGTCGGGGTGACGCGACGCAGGAGATGACCGATCTCGCGTCCTTCGCCGTGCTCGAGCCCGTTCATGACGGATACCGCAACTGGCTCGCCAAAGACTACACGGTCCGCGCGGAAGAGCTGCTGCTCGATCGCACGCAGCTCATGGGCCTCACGGCGCCGGAGATGACGGTGCTCGTCGGCGGGATGCGCGTCCTCGGGACCAACCACGGCGACACCGCACATGGGGTATTCACCGAGCGCGTCGGCGTGCTCAGCAATGACTTCTTCGTGAATCTAGTCGACATGCGCCACACGTGGACGCCGGGCTCAGAGGGCCTCTTCGAGCTCCGCGAGCGCGACTCGAACACCGTGAAGTGGACCGCGACGCGGGTCGACCTGGTGTTTGGGTCGAATTCGGTGTTGCGCGCGTACTCCGAGCTCTATGCGCAAGACGACAGCAAGGAGAAGCTCGTGCACGACTTCGTGGCGGCGTGGAGCAAGGTCATGCACAACGGTCGCTTCGACTCGCCCGCGCCTGGCTGAACGCGAAGTCGCGACCAAGCTCGGTCCGAACCATCACGAACCAGATCTCGTCGGCCCTCGTCGGCGGGCGCGAGGGACCCGCCCTGGAGCGCGCGAAGGCGTCGTGACGCGTTGGGCGCGCCGAACGCGCATCCCTCAGTGCTCCGGCTCCGGCCGCGGCGCACCGGGGCGGCGCTTCACGCGCGGCGGACGATTGTCGGCGCCGAACTTGCGTTTGTCGTGAATCGACAGCGAGCCTTTGCCGGTTCCCGGCGGCACCAAGCAGTGCGCGGCGGTGCCGATCAAGTCGCGGCGTCCGGCCTTCTCGAGCGCCTCGCGCGCGAGGTCGTGGTGCGCCGGATCCCAATAGAGCAGCAGCGCCTTCTGCATGCGCTTGTCGCGCATCTCGCGCGCGGTGTAGACGGGCTCTCCGGTGAACGGATCCATGCCAGTGTAATACATGGCAGTCGCCATCGACATCGGCGTCGGGATGAAGTCCTGCACTTGGCGGGGGCGCATGCCGTTCTTCTTCAAATAGAGCGCGAGATCGACCATCGACTTCAGCGTCGAGCCGGGGTGTCCGCTGATGTAATAGGGGACGAGCTGCTGGTCTTTGCCGGCGTCCTCGCTCGCGCAGTTGAACATCGCGGCGAAGCGATCGTAGCTCTCGACACCGGGCTTCTTCATCTTGTCGAGGACGTCGTCGTCGACGTGCTCGGGGGCGACGGATAGCTGTCCGCCAGTGTGATGGCGCGCGAGCTGTTCGACGAACTCGGGGCTGCGCTCGGCGAGGTCGTAGCGCACGCCGCTCGCGATGAAGACCTTCTTGATGCCCTTCTCCGCGCGCACCTGCTTCAGCAAATCGACGAGCGGATCGTGATCGGTGACGAGGTTCTCGCAGATCCCGGGATGTACGCACGAGAGGCGCCGACACGCGGTCTCGATGCGCTCGTCCTTGCACTTCATCTGATACATGTTCGCCGTCGGCCCGCCGACGTCGCTGATCACGCCGTGAAAGCCCTCCATGCGGCGCAGCGAGCGCACCTCGCGCAGCACGCTCTCGGCCGAGCGCGACTGAATGACGCGGCCCTCGTGCTCGGTGATCGAGCAGAACGTGCAGCCGCCGAAACACCCGCGCATCGTCACGATGCTGTGCTTCACCGTCTCGTAGGCCGGAATGCGCTCGGTGTACGACCAGTGCGGTAGGCGCGTGAACGGCAGATCGTAGAGGCCGTCCATGAACTCGGTCTCGAGCGGCTTCGCGGGCGGATTGAAGTAGACGGCCTGCGCCCCGTGCGGCTGCAGCAGCGGCCGGCCGTTGCCCGGATTGGTCTCGTATTGGAACGCGCGCGACATCTCGCGGAACGCGGCGAGCCCGGCCGGCGTGCTCTGGCTCACCTCTTCGTACGATGGCAGGAACAACACCTTGCCGTCGTGCACGTATTGCGAGCGCGGCAGCTCTTCCCAATCACCTTTGTTGCGCACGTGCGCGGTGCCGCGGACGTCGCGCAGCGCGCTGATCTTTTCGCCCTTCGCGAGGCGGTCGGCGACCTCCCAGATCGGCCGCTCGGCCATGCCGAAGACGAGCAGATCGGCCTTGCTGTCGAGCAAGATCGCGCGCCGCACTTGCTCGGACCAATAGTCGAAGTGGGCGATGCGTCGCAGCGAAGCTTCGATCCCGCCGATCACCACTGGTACACCAGGAAACGCCTGTTTGACCAGATTCGAGTAGACCACCGTCGCGCGGTTCGGACGCTTGCCGGTGGTACCGCCTGGTGAGTACTGGTCCTCGCCGCGCGTCTTCTTCTGCGCGGTGAGCTTGTTGAGCATCGAGTCGAGGTTGCCCGCGGTGATGCCGACGAACAGCCGCGGGGCGCCCATGCGCGCGAGGTCGTCGGTGCTGTCCCAGCGCGGCTGCGAGACGATGCCGACGCGGTAGCCGCGGCCAGCGAGGAAGCGTCCGATCAGCGCCGCGCCGAACGCGGGGTGGTCGACGTAGGCGTCGCCGTTGACGAGCAAGATGTCGAGCGCGTCCCAGCCGCGTGCGCTCATCTCTTCGCGGGTCGTCGGGAGAAAAGCGCGCATGTCGCGCGGTGGAGCATCACGAGCGCGGCGCAGGGAGACGAGGGACACAGCCCGCCGAGGGTAGCAGCCCGCGCCGCGATCGCCCGCAGCGGGCAGTTCACGCAGATGGCGCCGGTGCTTGCGCGGATCGCGTGACGTGTGGCGTAGTGCGGGGATGACCTCTTCGTCTCGCGCCGTACGCCTCGCTTCGCTCAGCGCAGCCCCCCTCGTAGTCGCGGTGGGCGCCCCGGCGCGCGCGCTCACGCCCAATCTGACGATCGAGAACATCGAGATGACGGGCGCGTCGGTGCCGGATCAGAATGGCGCGGGGATCCGCAGCGAGGTGGCGGGGCTCACCGTGCGGCGCTGTTACTTTCACGACAACGAGAATGGCATTCTGAGCGGCGCCGATGCTGCGAGTGACATCGTCATCGAGGACAGCGAGTTCGCCAATAACGACGGCACGGCGAGCTACGAGATCGATCTGCCAGAGGGAGGACTCGCGGTGATCGTCGGCAACGGCTCGCGCTCCGCGGCTGGCTCGCTCGCCGCGCTCGCGGTGCTGCTCGGCGCGCGTGGACTGCGCCGACGTCGCGTGCGCGCGCATCGCGCGGGGGTGATTGGCGTGCTCCTCGTCGCCGCGCTGGCGAGTGGCTGCGGCAGCGACGCCGTGCCGAGAGCCGACCTCGGCACGGACGCGCGCACCGCGCTGCCCTGCGAGGGCGCGCAGCCGGTGTGCCGCGTGATGTCGACCTGTGGCTGCGACGAGGTCGTTACAGCGATCGTAGGCTCGACGTGTGGCGGTGGCTGCTGTCCGTGGATCTGTCCGGCGTGGAGCGTGGAGGAACGCAGCTGCCTCGACTTCTGCGGCGTCGATGGCGGCCGCCAGGACCTCGGCGTGCGCGACAGCGGCGCGGACGGCGCAGCAGGCGGTGATGCAGGCGACGTCGACGCGGGATCGAGCGACTGGCGTGCGTGCACCGATCAGGGCCAATGCCGCTTCGCGTCGAACACCTGCTGCGATGCCTGCGGCGTGCCGACGCTCGGCGACCTCGACGCGATCCGCATCGGCCGCGAGGGCGCGCACTTCGCGGAGGTGTGCGCGACGCCGGATCCGGCGTGCCCCGACTGCGTGATGCTCAACGCGCCGCCGCACCTCATCGCGACGTGCGCGGCCGGAGCGTGCGCTGGCATCGACGTGCGAACGGGACCGCTCAGCGATTGCGCGACGGACAGCGACTGTCGCGTGCGCACGACCTCGTGCTGCGAGTGCGGCGGCGAGGCGCGCTACATCGCCATCGCGAGCAGCGCAGAGAGCGCGTACGCAGCGCTGGTCTGCCCGGCGGGCACCGGCTGCCCAGAGTGCGCGCCGGTGTATCCGGCGACGCTGATTCCGCGCTGCGGCGGCGACGGACACTGCACTCTCTGAGCTGAGTGCACGGCGCAGCGTTCGTCGGCGCCTCAGCGCAGCAGAAGTGCGCCAGAGACCAGCGCGGCCTGTGAGTCACTGATGGTGGCGGCCTCCGTCGCCGCCCAAAACATGATGTTGTCGGCGCCGGCACCGACGCACTCGCTCGGCAAGAGGAAGCCGTCGAAGTCGAGGTCACGGTCGAGCCCGCACGCCGGGGTGTCGTCGAACGGGTCGAGGATCGTCCCATCGCTTTCGCTGGTGTGGAACAGGCCGAGGAAGTGGCCCGTCTCGTGGATGAGCACGCTCTCGAGCGCGACGCCGGAGCCCATCAGGTCGCTGCTGATGACGATGCCGCTCGCCGCCGTGCCCGGTAAGCACTGAGCGCCGGGGACACCGCCGGCGATGCCGAGCACGCCCTCTGCGTCGCGCACGAAGAACCAGCTCACCGACGCGCTCGGCGCGCCGGCGGTGAGCGCGAAGAGCGCGGCGGTTTCGGGCAGGTTGCCGGTGACGTCCATCTCGAGCGACGCGAAGCCGCGCGCGAGTCCGCCCACGAGCTCGTGGGTGCGCACCTCGCCGATCAGGATGCCGAGCCGGGCGTAGAACTCGCTGAAGCGGTCGAGCGCGCGCTGCAGCTCAGGGGAGATCGGCGCCGCCGCGCTGCCCGCGAGACGGCCTGCGACGAAGTACAGATCGAGGTCGAGCACGGTGCCAGATCCGTTGCGCTTGAGCTCGACGACGTCGATGGGTCCGCGATTCTCGCCGAGGAGATCGACGCGATACGCGCCACGCGCCAGCTCGGCGCCAGAGGGCAGAAGGACGGTCAGCGCCTCGCTGGCTGGGTTCACTGGGTTCGGCGGCGGTGGCAGGTCGGGACCAAGCGACGCGAGGTCGAACACGACGCTGCCGCTGCTGTCGGAGAGAGACTCGATGAGCAGCTGTCCGCCGCTCTGCGCGGTGAATAGCGCGAGCGTCGTGCGCGCCGCGTGATCGATGGACGCGCCGAACGGCAGGAAGTCGCCCGGCGAAGTGGCCGCGCCCAGCGAGACGCGCGCGGTGACGTCGGGGGGCGCGACGACGATGCGGGTGCAAGCGCGCATGGGCTGAAGCGCGCTCACGCTGCTGCGGACGTACACCTCGACGCAGCGCTCGCCGTCGCCGCAGTCGTCGATGCTCGCGCAGGGGACGACGCACGTTCCAGCGACGACGCAGAGCCCGCGGCCGCACGCGCTGCTGTCACGGCCGTCGCAGCGCTCGCCGTCGTTCGCGCGTGCTGGGGTGCGCGGCTCGCAGAACAGCGCGAGCGGCGCGAGATCGACGGCCGCGAGCGACGCGGGGGCGCGACAAACCGTACCGGCGCCGCACGCGCGGTCGGCCTCGCAGGGCGTCACGATCGTCGAGAGATCCGCCCCGAGATCGCGGCCGCCGTCGCGTCCGAGATCGACGGTCGCGTCGACGCTCGCATCGACGGCTCGTGCGACGCGGACGAGCGGGCTGGTGCGCGTGCCGCACGCAGAGACGAGCGCGGCGGCGCAGCCGAGCGTGACCGCGACGAGCGCGGCGAGACAACGCGCGGAGGTGGTTGAGTGGGTCACGGGCGTCGCTTCTCCGCGATCGTCGCGGCGCGGGCGATGAGCTGCGCGCGCGCAGGGCCGTCGCCGACGACCTCGAGCGCTTCTTGCACGATCGACGCGGCGTCGTCCCAGGCCTCGGCGCGCATCGCCAGATCGATCGCGGCGCGCAGAGTAGCGGCATCGCGCCGAACGACGCCCGCGCGCGCAAGGGCCCGCGCAGCCGGTCCGCCCTGCCCTGCGCCGCGCAAGAGCTGCGCGCTGCGGCCGGCGAGGACAGCGCGCGCCTCGTCGGTGGAAGCGTGCGGCTCGAGCGCGGCGAGGTCGCTCTCATCGACGATGTGCTCGCTGACCGCTGCGACGAGATCGGCGAGCGTCGCGCGAAGCTGCGCGGCGTCGGCAGGCGCGAGTCGATCGACGGCGAGCCGCCCCGCGGCGACCAGCGCGGGCAGCTCGCCCGCAGGCGCGCCAGCGCGCAGTGCATCGCTGACGGCGCGCACCACGGCGCCTGGGTCCGACGCGTCGCGCGCCACGCCAGCGAGCGCGAAGACGTCGATCGCGCACAGCGAGCCAGGCGAAGAAGTCCAGCCGTCGGCGATCGCCGCGTCGACGGCCGCGGAGAGCTCCGGCAGCGCTGAGTGCAAGGGCGCGACGCGGCGCGCAGCCTCGAGAAAGGCGCGCGCTTCACGTGGTTCCGTCCGGGCGAGATGCAGCCGTATGGCCGCGACGAGCGCGTCGCTCTGCGCGCGCCCGGGGCCGCGCGCGAGGAGACGCGCGTAGACCGCTGCGGCGTCGTCCATCGCGCCGATTCGCTCTTGCGTCGCTGCGAGCGCCGCGAGGATCGCGCCGCCGTCTTCCGGGTCGAGCGCAGCCGCGTTCGCGAGGCGCTCGGCAGCGCCGTCGTCACGGCCGAGCGCCGTCGCGAGCATCGCAGCGCGCGCGAGCTGCGCGGCGGCGAGGCGAGGCTCACCGAGCGCGAGCGAGGCCGAGGCCGCGCGATCGATCAGCGTGAGCGCGCTGAGGGTGTCGCCGCTCGCGAGGTGCGCACGCGAGGCCGCGACGAGCAGCAGGGGGTCATCGGCGGCGAGCGCGAGCCCTTCGTCCCACAGTGGTGCGAGCGCGAGCGCCGCTGCGTCAGAGGCGAGCTCCGAAGCCGCGGCACGGACCACGGAGACGCGCGCCGCGGGCTCGGCGATCTCCGTGAGCGCACGGCGCGCAGTCCGCTCTGCAGCGTGCAGATCGCCCGCCGCGACCGAGGCAGCGACGGCCTCGGCGGCGAGCTGCGCGTCGCTCGGCGAGCGAGCGGCCGCGCGCGTCAGCAGCTCAGCGCGCACCACGATGCGCGTCGCGTCGAGCGCGCGCGCAGCCGCCTGCAGCGCAGCCGCAGCGAGCTCGCCTGCGGACTCGCACGCGTCGACGCGGCGCGCTGCGCTCGCGGCGGCATCTGCGTCACCCGCACGCAGCGCGAGGCGCAGCGACAGCGAAGCGGCGAGCGAAGCGGCGACGACGTCGTCCTCGGCCACGCTGAGCGACGCGACCTCGAAGCCGGCGCGCGGATCGCCGACATCGACGCTCAGCGCGGCGGCGAGCTCGCGCAGCGCCGGCCGCACCGCGGAAGCGTCACCGCGCGCGACGAGACGCTCAATGCGCGCGCGCGCAGCGTCGGTGTCCGATGCCTCGAGCGCCACCATCACCGGCGCGAGCAAGCGTGCGTCTTCACGCAGCCCGAGATCGCGCGCGGCGCTGCCGTCGCTCTCCGCATGTGACAGCTCGCGCGCTTCATGCTGCGCGGGCGTTTGGCGATCCTCGGACGCGCTCGGTGCGGGCGCGCCGGAGAGCGTCTCGCTCGCGCCGTCACTCGCGGTCGCGAGCGTGAGGCTGCGATCGTCGAGCTGCGGCGCGGCGAGTCGGACGCCGCGCTCGTCGGGAACGCGCCAGCCGTGGCTGGCGAGCGCCTCACGGAGGACGAGGCGCAACGGGCGGCGCAGGCGCAGCAAGCCGGACTCGCCGTCGAGCGTCGCGCCGAGCGGGCGCAGCGCGGCGAGCACCCGCGCGAGCGCTGGCGCCGGGCCGTCCGTCGCGGCGCGCGCGGCACGGAGTGCGAAGGCGACGTCCGCTCCGTCAGCGAGCGGTGTCGCCTCGAACGCGAGGGCGCCAGCCGCATCGACGAGCACACAGCGCAGCGCACCGTCGCGCGTCACGCCGGCAAAACGCAGCTGCACACCGCGCTCGGCGCAGAGCGCTGCCAGCGCCCGCAGATCGATGCGCATGCGTGCACGTCGCGCGGTCGTGCGACGCGTCCGAAAGCGCACCGCGCCGCCACCGACCGCCAGCGGGAAGCGCACACGTCCGAGCGCGAGGGACAGCGACTCGATCTCGACGGCGGCGATACGCAGCGGCTTGGCCAGCTCGAGCAGCCCGCCCTCTGGCTCGAAGCGCACGTCGAAGCGCGGCCCCACCGCGATGCCCGCGGGGACCATGCCCGCGGGGACCATGCCCGCGGGAACACTGTGCCGCGGCTCGCGATCGACCGGGCTCGCCATGCTCAGGGAGCCTTCGGCGGAACGGTCGACGCCACCGCGGACACCGCGACCGGCGCAGGCACGATCGCTCGCAGCCGCGTCCACGACTCACCGAGGACGCGCTCCGCGGGGATACGCACGTCGTCGAGCGACCGCGCCGGCGCCCCCGCGGCATCCGCTTGCTCGACGCAGACCATCGCCGCGACCCAGCGCTCGCGCGCGGCAAAGCAGCGCGCCAACAGCGGCAGCACGTCGACGGGCGGCGCGCCGAGCACGAGCGAGCGACGCAGCAGGCCGATCGCCTCACCGTGCCGCTCACGCACGAAATACGCCTCTGCGAGCCGGCGAAAGAGCTCAGCGCCCGCGTTGCCGTCCTGTGCCCACTGGATGCCGAGCCGCAGCACTTCTTCCGCCCAGTCGAAGCGCTCCGTGCGCACGTACGCCGTGCCGAGCAGGCCGAGCGCCTGCGCCAGCGTTGCCCGTGCCTCGGGTGCGAGCGCGGCTCCCTCTGCCGTGCGCAGCAGCAGCGAGAGCGGACCAGGCCATGCGCCGAGCAGCTCGATGGTGCGCGCCGAGTCGCCCGAATCGAGCGCGTCGGCCGCCTCCGGCACGCGCGCGAGATCGATCGCAAAGGGCGACTGCGGCCGCACGCGCGCGAGCTCGCTACGCACGCGATCGCGCAGTGACTCGCGCAGGTCTTCCGGCGTGATCTCTTCTTCGGCATCGCCCGTCGCGATCCACACGCCGATCGGCCGACCGCCACCGACGCGCAGCGCGCGCACCTCGACGTCGAAGATCCCAGCGAGCAGCAGCGTGCGCACGCCGACGAACGCCTGCAGCTCGTCGGGCGTCGGCGCGTCGGACAGCTCGGTCAGCGCGCCCTCGTCGGAGAGCATCGCGGTCGCCAATCGACGACGAAATTCGCCGAGCGGGAGGCGCTGCTCGGCCTCACCTTCGCCGACGGCAAAGTCGACGAGCGAGGCGTCGGGCGAGCGACGGTCGATCGTCAGCGCGCGAATCTGTACGCCCGCGATGACGCCGAACGCGACGAAGTGATCGCCGACGATCTGGCACAGCTGAAGGAACTCGCGCGAGCCGTCACCGAGCCGGCCAAACCAGCCATCGGCGCGGACCGGTCCGAGATCGATGGCACGCCGCTCCTCAGTCACCGCGCGCATCCTACCGCAAGAGCGCCCGCGCGCGCCGGCTAAATGCCCGGAGCTCAGTGCGGCACGACGCGCCGCCAGCGAAACTCCTCCGCGTCGGCGGGATCGTCGCCCTCGACGCGCGCGAACAGCACGGCGCCACCCTCCTCGCTGCGGTAGCGCATGCGCTTCGGAAAATCGTGCGCGGGGTTGGCGAAGACGACATCGCCCTCGTGCTGCTCGACCAAACGGAACGGCACGGGCTCGCCTCCGCGCGGGAACGCCCACAAGACGACATCGTCACCGGACGACGCGATGAACATCCACTCGAAGAACAGCGTGCGGTCGCCCGAGACGACGCGGCCGACGCCGACGACGGTGCCACCCGAGACCGCCGTCCACACTTCTTCGGTGGTGGCGTCGCCGATCTGTGCGCGCCACGTGCCTTCGAGGAACGCGAGGCCACGCAGCGCAGTTGCCGCGGTGGCCGTCGGCGTGCCGGTCGACGCGCTCGGTCGCTCGAGACCACCGCAGGCGCACACGAGCACTGCCGCGGCGCACACGAGCACCCGCGCCGCGGCGATCACGCGCACGCGCGCATCGGCAAGCGCGCCCGACGGCTCAGCCACCGACGATCTGCTGCTGCGCCGCACGGCGACGCGCACGCGCCTGTACTTCCGGCGACTCCGCGACCGCCATGGCGATCAAGCGCGCGCCCTCGACGAAGTGCTTCACGCCGAGGCGCACGAGCTCCGGGCTCGCCTGGCCGACGTCGGGATAGCCGCGCCCCTCCGCGTCTGGATGGACCTTGCCCCAGTTGGCGAAGAGCTTTCCCCACTCGGAGCCGAGCGCCTTCTGGATGTGCTTTTGCCCGTAGACCGGGTACCAAAACACGTCGTGATAGGTGACCGACGCGACGTACGCCCACGGCGCGAGCCAGGTCTTGAGCGACCACTCGATCGGCTTCTTCAGCGGACCCCAGTAGATGCGGTGCTGGTTCTTCGAGGCGAACGTCATGTTCTTGAACGGGCCCTCGAAGTTCCACTTTTCGTCGAGCGCGTCGACGTCGCCGACGATCTCGATGTCGCGCACGTCACCGCAGCCGAGACCGAGCTCGTGCGCGAGCCGCACGAACTTGATGTCGCGCAGCGGATCAAAGCCCATCAGCTTGGCGGCCACCGCGTCGATCGCGACCTGATCGGAGCTCGCGAGCAGCACGTTCTTCACATGCGGGATCATGCAGCGCGGGCCGGGGCCATCGCCGACGAAGGTGCCGTCCATCACCGCGAAGACGCCCTTGTGGATCTTCTTCTGGATCATCAGCAGGTCGACCAACGTCTCGTGGATGACCGGGTGGGTCCAATGACGATGCTCGTTGAGCAGACCGCCGAACGCGTTCTTCATCGCGCCCGTCGTCGTGGTGAAGATGTGCGTCTTCACCGTCGGCAGGTGGATGATGTTCTCGCCGATGAAGCGCTTCGGGATCGAGAAGCCGTTCGGGTAGACGTCGTTCAGGACGAGGAATTTCTTCGCCAGATCGCCAACCGCGTCGCGCACGTCGATCCACTCTTCGCCGCCCTCGTAGAGGTGAACGTTGCGCAGTCCGTGCGCCTCGACGACGTCGATCTGCTTGTTCTCGCGCTCGCCGAGGTGCGCGTCGATCACGACCGTGCGGTTGTGGCAGGCGTGGATCAGGTCCTTTTTGTACCCGTCCTTCTCCATCGCGCGGATGACGCCTTCGAGCTGCCACGGGGTCGTCGACGACGCCGGGTAGAAGAAATGCCAAGAGATGTTGACCTTGAGCGCAGTATCCGCGCTCCGGTCGATCGTCTCCTGGTAGTCAGCCAGGTTCATCACCCGGTGGTAGTCCTCGAGGACGGTCGACGGCTTCGTACGGATGATGGCGACTTTGGAGCGAGACATGGGACGCAAGACTGACCCGGAGACGCCAGAGGTGCATGCCCCGAACGACCAGCCGGTGCGATCGGCTGGCGAGCCGTCGCAGGAGGCCCCGCAACGGGCCGCAGCGGCGGGTGAGCTGTCGCTCGGTGGGCCGCGCGCGGCCGCCGTCGGGCGCGCACGACGTGCAGCTGGCCGCGCAGTGCTCTACGGCATGCTCTCGGCAGCGCTGGCGATCGGCCTCGGCGTCTATCTCGTCCAAGGCCTCGACCAGCGCGAGGCCCGCGGCCGCTCGCCGGCGCGCGCGCTCGCTGGCGACGACGACGGCGCGCCGATCGTGCTCGCGTGGAGCGTCGCGCATCCGCACTGGGGCACGGAAGCGGTGCTGATCCGCCGTGATGGCCGCGCGCGCTACCTGCTCGATCCGCCAGCCGGCGGCGGTGCGCCGATTCGCACCGAGCTGACGATGCCGCCAGACGACGTCGCAGAGCTCGAGCGCCGCGTGGTCGCCGCGCGCCCGTGTGAGCTCGCCTCGCAGCGCCGCGCGGGCCGCACTCACGAGAGCCGACCCACGCTCGAGCTGGCGCTCCCCGACGCCCACTGCGCCGTCACGCTCTGGTTCGACGAGTGGCGCGAGAACGAGCGCGCGCGTCCGATGGCCGCGATCGTCACCGAGCTGCGCGAATCGCTCCGCCACGCAGCGACGCAATAGCGGCCCCCGCGTGCGCGAAGCGTTGCCCCGGTGCGCGCGACGCTGTTGATCGGACCGTGTGCCCGTGTACGCTTGCCCCCTATGGGCATGTTCAGCCGGCTCAACAACGTCATCAAGTCGAACCTCAACTCGCTCGTCGACAAGGCGGAGGACCCCGAGAAATTGATCGGGCAGACCGTCGTCGACATGAAGGACGAGGTGAAGAAGGCGCGCAAGGAGCTGGTCACCACGCTCGGCACGGCGAAGCGCCTCGAGAAAAAGGTGCTCGAGCTGCAGTCCGAGGCGAAGTCGTGGGAAGACAAGGCGATCCTCGCGCTGCGCACCGGTGACGAGGCGCTCGCGCGCGAGGCGCTGAAGCGCAAGGGGCGCGCTGAGCGCGACGCAGAGGAAGCGGAGAAGCAGGCCGCGGGCGCCGCGAACGCCGCTGACGAGATGAAGGACACGCTCGAGAACGTCGAGCGCAAGATCGACGAGATCGAGAGCCGCAAGACGGCGCTCGCTGCGCAAGTACGCAAGGCGCGCGACACGAGTTCGCCCGGCGGCAGTCGCTTCGGCGACGCGTCTGCGTTCTCGGAGCTCGAGCGCATGGGCGGCCGCATCGAGACGCTCGAGTCCGAGGTCGAGGCGCACGAGGTGCTCGACGATCCGAAGCGCGCCGACGTCGACGCGCGCTTCCGCCGCCTCGAGAAAGAAGCGGGCGGCTCGAAGGTCGACGACGAGCTGTCGGCGCTCAAGCGCAAGCTCGAAGGCAAGTAGGCGCACGCGCACGTGGAGCGCCTGGTCGTCTGGCTCCGCTGGATCGTCGCCGCGCGTGATGGTGCCGAAGAGGCGCGCGCCGCGGCCACGCAGGCGCGCGCAGTGGCAGCTCGACTGGTCGCAGTGGGCGGCGACATCGTCGCGCAGCTGTCCGGCACCGTCGTGGCGACGTTCGATCCTCCGGACATGGTCGACGCGCTCGACGCGATGCTCGATCTCTGCGACGAGGTCGATCGCGGTGAGTCGCCCGTACGCATGGCGCTCGGCTTGGCGATCGGCGTGCTCGGCGTCGATGGCGGCGTGATGGTGGGCGCGGCGCTCGATCGCGCGCAGACGCTCGCGTCGCGCGCGCGCGATGGCGAGATCGTGCTGGCGCAGGAGGCGCGGGAGCGCGCGGCGCATGCGTTCTTGTTCTCCCGCGCGGTATCCGTCGGCGCGGGCGGTCCGCGCGGCGCGGCCATCGACCGCGCCCATCCGCGCCGCGATCCATGCCGCGATGCGGTGCGCGCGCTCACCGAGATCGCGGTGCCGCCCGCGCACGTCGCGCTGGTCGCGGAGATCCGCGCAGCTGCGCTCAGCGATTCGCCGCCGCGCGTGCTGCTGCGCGGCCCCTTTGGCGCGGGTGCGCGCACGTCTCTCGCGGCGCTGGCACGTGAGCTGCGCCCTGCGCTGGTGCTCGATCTGCCGTCGGTGACCGGCGGGCTCGACCCGCTCGGCAGCCTCGCGGCGGCGCTGCGTCTCTCCGCGTCCACGCTGCCGAGCGATCTGGCGCACGAGCACGCCGAGACGCTGCGCACGATCGCCGACGGTCGCGCCGTCCGCCACGAGACCGCTGCCGCCGCGCTGGTCGAGCTGATCGTGCACTTCGGCCGCGCTGGCAAGCGCGTGTGGTTCCTGCTCGATCCGGTCGTCGCGCTCGACCCGGCGTCCGTGGAGCTCGTCGCCGAGTGCAGCGGTGAGCGGGGCGCGCCCGCGCTCGTCGTCGCGCGCCTGCCCGTCGGCGCGAAGCCACCCGGCGTGTTGCTGCGCGGTGCCGCCGTGATCGATCGGCTGCTGCCGCCGCTGCGCACCGTCGATGCACGCGCCATCGCGGAGACGCTGCTCGGCAGCGCCACCGACGCCGACGTCGCGCGCCGCGTCGCTGTGCTCGGTGGCGACTCACCGGTCGGCGTGGTCGAGGCCGCGCGCACGCTGGTAGCGACTGGCGAGCTCGTCCGCCGCGAGGGCGCGTACACGTGGCGGCTCGCGCCGCGCGTCGGCTCGACGGCAGCGCCGCTGAAGTCGCTGGTCAGCGAGCGGCTCGCGCTGCTCGACGAGAACGCGTACCGCGCGCTCGAAGCGCTTTGCATCGCGCCGGAGGGCGCGCCGGTCGCCGTCGCGCGGCGCGTCGCTGCGAGCGATGGGATGGACTCGAGCGCGTGGACGCGCGGCGTCGACACGCTCGTCGCCGAGGGACTGCTGCGCCCGAATGCGCTGCCGGCGACGCCGACGTTTCTGATCCGCACCGTCGTCGTCGAGGCGGTGCAGCCGGCGCGCGCGTCGGAGCTGCATCGCTTCGTCGCGGAGGCGCTCTGCGCCGAAGATCCGCAAGGCGAGCGCGGCTTTGGGCTTGGCACGATCGCGAGCCATCTCGCCGACGGAGCGCGGCCGAGCGAAGCGAGCGCGCTGCTGCTGCGCGCGGCGGCGCAGGCGCGTACGGCGCACTTCGAGCGCGCCGCCGTGCGCCTCGCAGCGGCCGCCGTACGCGTCGATCCATGCGAAGAAACGCGACGCGCCGCCGCCGAGCTGATGGCGAGCGCGACGAAGACCAGCGACTACCCGCCGGCGCGCGCCGACGACACTGCGCCGTTTGCGCACCCACCGACGCATCCCGAAGCGCGCGACAGCGGTCCTTTGCCGCGCGCGAGCTCCGACACCGTTCGGCGCGCAGTTCAGGCGATCGTCGCGAAGGACTTCGACGCGGTCGAGCGCGTCGTCGAGGCCGCCGTAGCCGCCGGCGGCGCACCGGCCGCTGCCGATCGGATCCGCGCCGTCGCGCAGCTCGCGCGCGGTGACATCGACAGCGCGCTGCGGACGCTGCAGCGCAACCGGCGGCTCGCGCCCGACGGCGACACCAGCGCGAGCGCCGCGCGCGCCTCGCTGGCGCTGGCGCTCGTGCTGCTCAACGCGGGCGACCCGGTGCCCGCCGTGCGCGCGGCCGTCGGCGCATTGGCGAGCGCACGCGCCCGCAGCGACGCACGCGGCGAAGACGCTGCGCTGCGTGCATTGGCGAGCTGCTACCGCGCGCTCGGCCGCGCCGACGACGCGCTCAAGTTCGAGCAGCGCAGCTGAGCTGAGCGCGGGCGCTGATCCTAGAACCGGCCGCTGATCGACAGCTCGCCGAGGCCGACGTCGACGCGCACCGAGGCGCCGGTCGGCCCCGGTGAGTCGACGACCTCGTGCGCGCCGAGCACCAGCCACAGCACGGCACCGACGATGGCGCCGACGCCGAGCCCTCCGTAGAGCGCGAACGACAGCGGGTCGATCGTCTTCTCGCGCGCGCATACGCCGTCCGCTAGCTCTTCGATGCAGCCGAGCGACGCCAGCCCGACGACGTCGATGGCGACGAGCGCGAGGCCCGCTGCGCCGAGCAGGATCGGCCCAATGAGCGGCCGCTCGATGTGCGTCCGACGCGGCGCCACCGGCGGCGTTGTCTCGAGCGCGAGGCGCAGGACGCTCTCCCCGTGCAGCGTGATCACCACGTCGTGCGTCTCGCTCGCGCGGCCGCTGTGGCTCACGACGACGCGATGTGGCCCTGGCTCGATCGCGCGATAGAGCGGCGTCTCGCCGCGAAAGCGCCCGTCGATGTGCACTGACGAACCGCTCGGAGTGGTCTCGATGCGCAGCGTGCCGCGCGTGCCCGCACCCTGCCGAATGCGCGCCTCGGCGATCGCGTGCGCCACCGCCTGCGCGAGCGGCCGATCGCGCGTGACGTCCGCCTCACCACCGAAGCTGAGTCCGTCCGCCGTCGCCAGCGCGACCGTGACGCTCGCCACGCGCTCGGCCGTGCCGAACACGCTGAGCAGCACGACGAAGTCGGCACCGACGCGCGCCGCGACCGCCGCCGCGCAATCCACGGCCGCGCACTGCTCGAGCGGATCGCCGGTCAGCACCGCCTCGGTGTCGACGGCGCTGCGCACGGTGACGCCATCGTCGGCCAGCGCGGCGGCAGCGGCCACCGCAGCGTCACGGCGCACTGTCTCCGGCACGCGCGCCGACTCTCGAACAGGCAGCACGGCCGCGCTGTCAGCGCGCGCCGGAGCAGCGATGGCGCCGACCACGAGGAGCGCAGAAACGCCGAGACCGAAGAGTCGCAGAGAACGATCCATGCGGCGCTCTACTACGCAGAACGACGCTGTCCAACTTACCGATCGCAGCGATTGCCGTGAGCGCGGAAAGGTCAGCGTCGACTGGACGAAGGGATCCGCACAGGGCCGCTGAACACCGGCGCCTGACGCACGACCCGGCGCCGCTTCACCGGCGCGCGCTGCTCGATCAGCGGCGCGTCGAACACGAGCACCTCATCGGCGTCGGGCACCACGAACGGCTGCGACGGATTCGCCGGCGCGATGAGCGGATTGGCGCTGGTGTCGAGGGCCATCGTGAAGCTCGTGTTGGGCGGCAGCTTCAGCATCAGGTGCGCGACGCCGCTCGCGTCGGTGAGCGCGACCGGCTGGCCTTGCATCAGCACTGGAATGTTCGCGATGCCGCCGGCGCGCACGACGACCGCCGCGAGTCGATCGGAGGGCCGGCACTGCACGGTGATCTCGACACCGCGCGTAGCCCCCGCGGGGTCGAGCCCGTGGAACTGGCGGAGCGTCAGCGGTGGCGACGCTTCTGGGTCGCGATACCCCGCTGGGCACTTCACGCGATAGGCGACGATCGCGCCCTCGCGACCTGCGAGGCTGGCGCGTAGCACGCCCTCCGTGTTGGTGAGTCCGAGCGGTCGTCCGCCTCCGATCGCGATCTCCACGCCGCCGAGCGGATTGGCGTCGGCGAGCGCGGTGAACGAGACGCGAAACTGCGGCGGCGGCGGCGGATCTTCGCAGGCGACGAACGACGCCGCGAGCGACGCCGAGAGCGCAGTCAGCGCGAGGACACGAGCAGCAGCAGGTCGCGAGCTCATTGGATACATGCGTGTCCCTCCGGCGTCAGACCGTTACGACACGTCGCCTGCAGTCGCCTTTGGAGGACGACGATGATCTGCGCGAAAGTCGGGTTCTGCGGGTTCGCCGTCGCGAGCGCTTGATAGAGCGGCAGCGCCTCACGATAACGTCCGGAGATCAGCGCGTCCGCGGCGAGCCGCTCGGCGGAGAGCGGCACCGCGACTGCATCACCGCGACGCTGCGGGCGCGGCGCGTCGATCACGCCCACGTCGGGCAACACCGGCGGCGCGCCGTTTCCGACGATGCCGCCCGGCCCAACGGCGAAGTCCTGCGCGAGCCGCGGAGGAGCGACGCTCACGCCCGCGTCCGGCAGCGCGAGCGGCGTCGTCGCCGTCGCGACCTGCGCGCTCTCAGGCGGGTCTTCTGGCTTCTGGTCGAACGCATCGAGCACGAACACGACGAGCACGGCGACGATGAGCGCGAGTAGTAGCCAGGTGCGCGGCGGCTGCGACAACTTCTTTTTGCCGAGCTCGCCCTTCAGCTTCTCCCCGACGCGCGCGAACGCAGCGGTCGACGCGTCCGGCGGTTGCGGCGGCGGCGCGGCGAACGGGCTCTCACCACCGGCGACCGGACCGCGGAGCCCCGCCGGCGGAAGCGCGACCGACGGAGCCGTCGACACCGCGGCCTGTCCGCCCGCACCCGGCCGAGCGCCCGGATATTGCCCGCTGATCTGCTGCGACGTCGGCGCGACCCCGAGGCGCGTCGACTCCTCCGAGATCGGCGACGGCTCTTGCACGCGACGAACGCCCGCGCCCATCCCGACGCGTGGCGGGCCCGCCGGACTCGCGCGCGCAGCGTCCGCGTCCGTGAGCGACACCACGCGCGTCGCGCCCGCATCGAGCGGCAGCGCCTCGTGCTCGTGCGCGGGCGGCATCTTGATGAGCGCGCTGTTGCCCGACGCGTACACCTCGCGACGCTCGTCGACGGGCGCGGCGATGCGCGTGTTGTCGCTCTCGATCGGCACGCCGGACTCACGCGAGGCGGCCGACGGCTTCCGCGCGACGGCGTCGGACGCTTCGAGGAGCATCGCAGCGCGGCCGAACTCGATGCGCGCCCGGCCGCTCACCGGTCGCCAGTCACCGAGCTGTTCGCCATCGATACGCACGTCGGGCGCGCCCGCGCTGTTGCCGGCCCAAAGCACGTTTCCGTCCCAGTAGATCTCGAAGTGGAACGGCGCGACACCGCCGCCGTTCACCACCCAGCCGCAGCGCGGGTCACTGCCGATCGCGATCCGCGCCTCGGCGATCTCGCTCGACACATCCCAGAGGCCCCCGGCCGAGTCACCCTTCAGCAGGCGAACGCGCGCCCACGCCGTGAGATTTGGTCGGACTTGCGGACCGTTAGCCATTCGGGCGGCAGCTTAGCAGCCCGCCGATCAATCCGCGCGATGGATCGCGCAGCGTGGCAGCCGCGTCAGGTGCGTCGCGCAGAGCGTCGCTCGGCAGCGTCGTACATCACCTGCGGCAGCTCGTGTCCGTGCGCGCGGATCATCTCGAGGCTCTTCGGCAGCTCGCCCGTCGGGACGAAGCGCGAGAGCACTTTGCCGTTCGCGTCCTTGCCGTCGTACTCGCGCACGAACAGATCCGCGAGCAGATAGCCGCCCTGCGGATCATAGCCGCGCACCTCGGTGACGTGCGTCACGCAGCGCGCACCGTCAGCGAGCCGCGACGTCTGCACGATCACGTCGACGGCGCTCGCGAGCTGCGCACGCAGCGCGAACAGCGGCAGACCGACGTCGGCCATCAGCGCCATCGTCTCGAGGCGATTGCACGTGTCGATCGGGTAGCTGGCGTGCACGGTCGAGAGGCAGCCGCCGTGGCCCGAGGTCATCGCTTGGATCAGGTCGAGCGCCTCCGAGCCGCGGATCTCGCCGACGACGATCCGATCCGGGCGCATCCGCAGCGTGGCCTTGAACAGATCGCGAATCGACACCGCGCCGCGGCCGCGCGCGTCGGGGGGACGGGCCTCGAGCTGCACGACGTGCGGACGCTGCAGCTGCAGCTCGCGCGAGTCTTCGATGACGACGACGCGCTCGTCCTCTGCGGCGAACGACGACAGCACGTTGAGCAGCGACGTCTTGCCGGAGCCGGTGCCGCCGGCGACGATGATGTTCTGTTTACACGCGACCAGCGCGTGCATGCAGTCCGCCGCGTCCTGCGTGAACGAGCCGAAGTCGAGCAGCCGCTTGACGGTGAGCGTCTCCTTGAAGAAGCGACGAATCGCGACCGACGGTCCGTCGGGCGACGCGGGCGGCATCACCGCCTCGACGCGCGAGCCATCGGGCAAGCGCGCCTCGAGGATCGGCCGCTGCTCGTCGAGGTGACGGCCGACATATTGCGCGAGGTTGCGTAGCGCCGCGGCGAGCGCGTAGTGCGACGAGAACTTCGCGTCGGTCTTGTGCAGCTTTCCCTTGCGCTCGATGTAGATGTCGAACGGCCCGTTGATCATGATCTCGCTCACCGACGCGTCGTCGAGGAATGGCTTGATCGGCTCGAAAAACGCCAGCAGTGTCTGCTCGAATACTTCTTTCGGGATCACGGTGTGCCTGTCGCGGTTGGGGTCGACTCGGACGAGCGCCGCGGGAGCCGCGTCGGCGTACGCGAGGGCGCGGGCAGCGGCGGCGACGTAGGCGCGGCGGGACCTGAAGCGCTCCGCGGGGTCATGCTCAGCGTCACAGAGGTGACGTCGCTCGCCGGCACGTTGCCGCCGGACGTGCGGCTCGTCGGTGCGCTCGTCGCCGGCATCGGCCCGAGCTCGGTCGGCGGCGGCAGCGGCGTGTCGAGCGCGACGCGCGCTTCGTCGGCGTGTGCGCCCGTCGGCGCGAGGACGAGATAGCGCTCGAAGTGTGGCCGCGCAGCGGCGTCGTCGCGCAGCCGCTCGCGCAGCAAGCTCGCGAGCGCGAAGTGCGGCTCCGGCACTTCGGGCGCCGCGAGCACGACGCGAGCGAGCTCGCGGCGCGCGTCGGCGACGCTCTCGAGCCCTAGATGGATCGTCGCCACCACGAAGCGCAGCCGCCAATCATCGGGATGGGTGCGCAGATACGGCTGCGCGTAGAGCAGCGCTTGGCGCAGTCGCGACGCCGCGACACACACGCGCACCAGCGGCCCGATGATCTTCGTCTCGTCGTAGCCGCGCGCGCCCGCCGCCGCGAGATATTGCTCGGCGCGCACCAGATCGCCGCCGGACGCCGACGCCATTCCCGTAGCGAAGAGCTCCTCTGCGCTGGCCTCGGCGACCGGATCGGTCGGCGGCGCGCCTTCGCGCAGCGCGTCCGAGCCACCACACGCAGCGAGCGACAGCGCGACGCAGAAGATGCTCGCGACCAGGGGTGCGGCGGCGGCGCGCGCCTCGCGAACGCGCGTCAACGGCCGGCCGCAGCGCGCATGTTCGACGTGTCGACCATCATCTGCAGGCGGCGCTCGAGCAGCGTGAGCCAGTCGGGATACGGACCCGAGAGATGATGGGTGAGCGCTCGCAGCGCGTGTGACTCGATCAGCGCATCGTCGAAGTGCGCGAGCCGCAGCGCGCGCTCGAGGCGCAGGCGGTGCGTCTTGTAGTCCTCGTCGATGCGACGCGTCAGCGACTCGTGCTCGCCCTGCATCCGGCGCGCGTCGGACGCGAGGCCGCCCTGACCAAAGCACACCTGCGCCTTCGCGTAGAGGTTCACCGCCGTCACGCCGTCCTGCGCGCTGAACACGTAGCGCTCGCTCTTCGCCGACGCGGCCTCCGCGGCCTCGCGCGCGTTGTGCAGCGCAGCGGGGCCATCGGCACCACACGTCGGCAGCGGCCCGAACAGCGGCGGTGCAGTTGCCGCCGTCTCCGGGAGCTCGCCGCCACCGTCCGACAGCAACATCCAGCCCGCCGCGCCAATCGCGATGAGCGCGACCAGCGCCACCGGCGTGCTGACCTTCGCCGGCTGCTTCGTCGCCGGCAGCGCGTCGGTCACCTTCAGGCGAATCGGCCCGATCTCGATCTCCGAGCCCCACGCCAGCAGCCCGTGCTCGAACGGCGCGCCGCGCACGACCGCGCCCACGCGCGAGCCCTTCGCGATCGCGACCCAGCAGCCGTCGGGACGTGGCGCGACGAGCAGATGCTCGGGCTCGAGCTCCTCGACTCCAGTCACGGTGATGCCCGCCGCCGGTGAGCGGCCGAGCGTCATCTGCTCGCCCTCGATGCGATGGCGCTCGGCGGTTCCGTCTGCGCGCAGGACTTCGACGTACGCATCCATGACGATCAGAGCCCCTTGCCCATGGAATTCACGATGAACGGACCGAGCAGGATCATGATGATGGCGCAGAAGATCAGCATCAGGGGGCCCATCATCATCACCGCGGCGCGCGCGGCGTTCTCCTCCGCCATGATGCTGCGCCGCATGCGCAACATGCCCGCCTGGATGCGCAGCACCTGCGCGAGCGGATTGCCCTTCTCTTCCGCCTGCACGACCGCGCCGACGAAGTCGCGCACGGCGTCCGTCGGACAGCGCTCGGCGAAATTCTCGAGCGCTTGGCGGCGCGTCCGCCCGAGCTCCAGCTCTTGCAGGATGCGACCAAACTCCTGCACCAGCGTGTCGGTCTTCGACGCGGCCTTGTCGACGAACTGACGCAGCGCGCCGGGGAAATCGAGCCCCGCGCCCATGCACAGGGCGGCCAGATCGATCGCCGTCGGCAGCGAGCGATTCACTTCCTTGAAGCGCCGCGCGACCTCGCCGGTGAGGCGCATGTACGGAATGACGAGGCCGAGCCCCGAGAAGAAGAACGCGAACACCGACGGCAGCTCGAACACGGTGATGAGCGAGAGCCCGAACACCGTGAAGAACGTCCCCGAGAGCAGCGTGAGCGCGATGTACTCGTCCGCCGTGAGTCCGAGCCAATCGCCGGCGTGCACCAGCTGCTCGTCGAGCGCGCGGCGCCGATCCGGCATCGGAAAGTGCGAGATCCAGCCCGCCGTCACGCGCATAAGCGGCTCGATCGTCCCGAAGAGTCCGCCCTCCGCGAGCGCCTGCGCGCGTCGCAGTCCGCGCGCGCCGAGGCGCGGCGGCACACCCGGCGGATTGCGCGCGAGCACGAACACCATCGACGCCACGCCAAGCGCAAACAGCGCGAGCGAGATGATGCCGAGCAGCACGGTCAGCGAGGAGGGCTTGAACAGCATCAGACGTCCACCGCGAGGATCTTGCGCGAGAGGATGATCGCGCTCAACCACAGCGAAGTGGCCGCGCCGACGATGATGTAGCCGAGCGTCGTCTCGCCGAGCGGCTTCAGCCAATAGGGGTCGACCATATAGAGCGCGCCGAGCAGCACGAACGGGATGCCGCCGAGCACGTAGGCCTGCGCCTTTCCCTCCGCGGTCTTCGTACGCACCACGCCCTCGAGGCGCGACATCTCGCGCAGCGTCGCCGCGCTCTCCTCGAGGATGCGCGTGAGATCACCGCCGGTCTGGCGGCCGACGAGGATGGTGGCGAGCGCGCCCGAGACCGGCCGCGAGTTGATGCGAATGCTCATGTTCATCACGGCCTGATCGAGCGGCGTGCCGAGCGCGATCTCCTTCAGGCAGAGATCGAGCTCTTCGCCCATCGGCGCGCGCATCAGCTTGGCGCTCGAGCCGAACCCTTCGCCGAGCGACGGCGTCGCCTTGAGGCTGTTGGCGAGCAACAGGAGCCAGGAGTCGAGCTGCCCTTCGATCATGATCACGCGCTTGCTGTGCCTTGAGCGCAGCACGTAGAGCGGCGCGAGCGCGGCGGGGACAGCGAGGATCGCGAGCAGGTAATCGCCGAGGAACACCGCCAAGACGAGCAGCCCGATCACCGCCGCGAGCTGCGTGCGGGCGATGCGCGCGCCGGTCGTGCGGTAGAGCATGAAGCGCACCTCGCGCTCGAGCTTCGCCTCGTAGTCGCGGTAGGCCTTGCGCGGGCCGCTCTGCGGGCTGACGAGGATCAGCGTCAAGCCGACGACGAACCCGAGGATGAGCAGCGCCATGCCGCCATAGCCGAGCCACTCGGTCATGCGCGAGACGATCATAGGAAGTCGCCGCCGCGCACCAGCCCGCGCTTGATGAATTCGTCGAGGAACGACGGCAGAAAGCCAGTCGCGCGGAACTCGCCGAGCACCTCGCCGCGCTTGCCAGTACCAGTGCGCTCGAAGCGGAAGATCTCTTGCACGATGACCTCGCCGTTCTCTTCGTCGATGCCCGCGACCTCGGCGATGCTGGTGATCTTGCGCGAGCCATCCGACATGCGCGACTGCTGCAGCACCACGTGCACCGACTGCGAGATCTGCTCGCGGATCGCCCGCGACGGCAGGTCGAGGCCGCTCATCATCACCAGCGTCTCGAGCCGCGCGATGGCCTCGCGCGGGCTGTTCGAGTGGGTCGTCGTCATCGAGCCGTCGTGGCCGGTGTTCATCGCCTGCAACATATCGAGCGCCTCACCGCCACGGCACTCACCGACGATGATGCGGTCCGGGCGCATGCGCAGCGCGTTCTTCACCAGATCGCGGATGGTGATCTCGCCCTTGCCCTCCATGTTCGGCGGGCGCGACTCGAGCGACACGACGTGCGGCTGCACCAGCCGAAGCTCGGCGGCGTCCTCGATCGTGACGACGCGCTCTTCTTCCGGGATCGCGCCCGAGAGCACGTTCAGCAGCGTGGTCTTGCCGGAGCCGGTGCCGCCGGAGATGACGATGTTCTTGCGCGCCGTCACCGAGCGCACGAGGAATTTGCCCATCTGATCGGTCAGCGCGCCGAAGCGCACGAGATCGTCGAGCTTGAGCGCCGAGCGCGCAAACTTGCGGATGGTGATGCACGCGCCGCGCAGCGCGAGCGGCTTGATGACCGCGTTGACGCGCGAGCCATCCTTGAGGCGCGCATCGACCAGCGGCGTCGACTCGTCGATGCGGCGGCCGAGCGGCGTGACGATGCGCTCGATGACCGCGCGCACGCTCTCGTCGTCGGTGAAGCGGAGCGGCGTGTGTTCGATCTTGCCCGCGCGCTCGACGAATATCGTGTACGGGTCGACGACCATGATCTCGTTGACGGTGTCGTCGGCGAGCAGCAGCTCGAGCGGTCCGAGGCCGAGCGCTTCGTCGCTCATCTCCTCGATGAGCTGCGCGAGATCGGTGCCGGCCGGCAAGTCGCGCGCGATCGTCTGCACGATGCGCTTGAGCGCGTCGAGCACCTTCGGGCGCATGATGCGATCGTCCATCTTGCTGCGATCGAGGCTCGCGAGATCGAGATGATCGAGCAACATCCGATGCAGCCGTCGACGTACTTCGACGGTGACGTTCTTCGTGCCGTGGCGATGGCGCCAGATCGGATCGTCGGCGAGCGCGGGCGCCTTCTGCGCGGCCGCGGCGGGCGCCCGTTGCGGAGCTGCGGCCGGGTGTCCCGCGGTCTGCTGCGCTGTGGCCGGAGCCGCGCTGCGCGGCCCACCGGGCGCAGCGACGCCTTGATTCGCGGCGTGCGCTGGCGTCTGTGTCGCCGTCTGCGAGACGCCCATCCCGCTCTGCATGGGAGGCGGCGCCTGTCGCACTTGGCCGCCGCGCAGCCGCACGATGTACGGACCGACGCGGAACGGCACCTCCGGCATCAGCAGGATGGTCGACTGAATCACGCGATCGTTGCCGACCAGCGTACCGTTCGCCGACGTGTCGGTGATGGTCACGCCCTGCGGCGTGACGTCGAGCCGACAGTGACGGCGCGAGACCTCCGGCGAAGGGAGCACGACGTGACAGCTCGGGTCGCGCCCGATCACGACCTGCGGGGTGTCGTTGACCGCGAGGTTCTCGACCGTTCCGTCCGAGAGCTCGATGGACAGCAGCATCGCGTCAGTTGTTCTGCCGCGGCGCAGGCCAAGCGCGCGCGCCCGTACCTCGGGCCCCGCCTGCCGGCGGTGTACGTCCCGCGGGGGTCGCTGCCGCGCCGCTGGTGGTGCGCGCGCCGCCGCTGTGGATCGGCTCGAACAGCAGCACGTCTTCCGCGCCGCCGCTGAAGTCTTGGTAGATCTGCATCGCATCGCCGATCGCATCGCGCGAGCGCGCGCTCACCGCGTCAACGACCGTCGGCACGATGAACAGCACGTTGCGCGTCTGCTCGCTGCGCGCTGCGTGCGTGCCGAACAACACACCGAAGATCGGGATCTGCGACAGGCCCGGTAGGCCAGTGCGCGAGCTGCCCTCGGAGTCCGCCTGGATGCCCGCGAGCATGATCGCTTGGCCCATCTCGAGGTTCACCAGCGTCTCGAGGTGCGAGACCGAGCGGCCAGGGAAGCCGGTGCCGCGATCGTCGGTGAGATCGCTGATGTCGGTGACGATGCGCAGCTCCACGCGGCCGCTGCTGCGGTCGTAGTTCGGCAACACCGTGATCTGGCTGCCGAACTTGATCGCCTGCACCGTCTGCTGCAGCCCGGAGGTCGTCTGCACGTTGACCTCGCCACCGCTGTTGAAGACCGCCTCGTTGCCATTCGCGGTGATCAGCGCGGCCTGACGCGCGATGCGCGCCCAGCCCGACGCCTGCAGCAGATCGAGGCGCGGCAGCGGCTGGTTGGTGACGAGCAGCTGCGCACTCGTGACGCTCGCCGTGGTCAAATCGAGCGCCGCCGTAAAGCGGCTCACGCCGGCGCCGCCGATGAACGCTGGCCAGCCGAGCCCGATCTTGTGCGAGTACTCGTCCGAGACCTGAACGAAGTAGAAGTCGAGGCGGATGTTGTCGCGCTCCGACACACCCGCGGTCACCGTCTCGGCGCCCTTGACCACGATGCGGTACTGGATCTGACTTCCGTCCTCCATGATCAGCAGCAGCGAGGTCTGCCCCGCGCGCTGACCGAGCACGATGAACTGGCCCGTCTCGCGCGAGACGCGAATGTCCGCGATGCCGGCGACGCCCTCCGAATACGAGCGCACGCCATCGGCTGGCAGGCTGGTCTGCTCGCCGATCTGCAGCTCGAGATCGCGACGCTGCATTTGCTGTGCGCTCACAGGCAGCGACGACGAGGCGATCGCGAGAAGGCCCGCGCTCGCTACGCCGACGCGCAGCGCGATAGAAAAGAAACAGCTGGACAGGCTACTGGACACGCTCGATCTCCGGGGCAGTCTCTGGACGCTCACGGCGGAGCAGGATGGCCCGGCGTTCGGGCTCGAGGATGTCGCGGGCGCTGGTCTCCGGCAGCCCGTCTAGGATGGTGATGTCATCAGGGTTGCGCAGGATGAGCGTCAGCTCGCCGCGATCCGCCGCATACGTGAGGATCGACGACTGCGCGACTGTCGCGCTCAACGTGACTTGATTGAGCTGCGGGCCGCGGCCTCCCGCTGGGCGACCGCCTGCGGCGCCGACTTGCTCGCCGCCAGTGTCGCGACCGACGGCGAGGACGAGCAAATTCTGCAGCAGCGGGATGGTGACGCGCGACATCGAGAGGTCGCCGACACCGGCGACGGTGGCAGCGCCGGGCCGATCGGCGGTGAGCAGCACATCGACGCGATCACCTGGGCGCAACATGCCGCCGAACGACGAGGTCTGCCCGGCGCGCACGGTGATGGCGCGTTGCCCGTTGCGCACGAGCGCGGAGAGATCGCGGCGCTGCTCGCTGGTCGTCGCGAGATCGGTCCAGAGCACCGACTCGTTCGCGTTCACCCCCATCGACACGCGCACGCCGTAGATGCGCTCGGCGTCGGTCGCGCGGATGTGACGCTCCTCGAGAAACGCGCTCGGCAGCGGCCGGGTGCCGACCATCTGACGCGTGATCGCAGCACCGAGCGGGATCTTGGTCATCGCCATCATGACCAGCACGGGCGGACCACCGGACGCCTCGGCCTCGAAGCGCTTCATGTACAGAAAGAGCATTCCGAGCCCAGCGAGGGCAGCGATGCCAGCAGCGATCAACGCCTTGCGATTCATCGGTTCCTCGACGCGCAGGCTAGATCGAATCGCGACGGAATAGAAGCCGTTAGACGGCGCGTGCGATTGTTCAAGAGGAGGCTCGGCGCGTCACCGTGCGGTGAGGACGGTCAACGTGCCGTGGCCTTCCGCATCCTCGCCGAGGATGAGAAACGCGCTGCGCCCCTCGCGCTCTGCGCCAAGCACGCGCGTGTCGTCGAGCTCGGGCGGACGCTGCGGCGAACCTGCCGACGACTCGCGTGGCACCTGCACGCTCCAGCCACGGCGCGGCAGCTCCGCGCGATAGAACGTCTCGAGCGCGGCCTCGCCCTGCGTCGCGGCGACGTACACCGTCAGCGACTGCGGCTGGCCGTCTTCCCACGCCGAGAGCATGCGACGTGAGCCCGCCGGACGCGGCAGCGCGTCGATGTCGCGGCCTGGCGCGTCGCCGGTCTTCGGCAACATCTTGGCGATGTTGAAGCTGTCCTCCGTCCAGAACGTGACCACGTGCCGTGTCGTGATCTCGTCGGTGACGTAGACGTAGCGGAGGTGTCCGACCTCGCCGAGGTTGCCATTGTCGGCGAACGCCGTCATTCGCTCAGAAAGCTCAGTGATCGAGATCGCGCCCTCGCCCATGTCGAGGCACGCGACGTAGCCGCGCCCACCGGTGTCGTGGCGGATCGTCGTGTCGATGAGCCGCTCGTCGACCGGCGCCACGCCCGGGAGAGTCGCGCCGCTGACGCGCAGCAGCTCTTGCTCGAGCGCGCCATCGCGGGCCATGCAGCGGCGCTCGTAATAGTCGAGCACGGCGCTGAGCGAGTGCGCGGTCGAAGCGGTGGCGAGCAACATCCGCTCGCCGTTCATGAAGATCTGCCGCGGTGCGCCCTGATGATCGGCGCCGTCGTAGCGCATCATCTGCGCGCCGAAGCCGAGCATCACCTCGTGAATGTCGGCCTTCGCGCGGTGGCTGACGAACAGAAACACGCCGCCGAACAGCACGAACAGCAGCGCGCCGACCCGCGCCAGCCGCGGCAAATAGTTCGCGACGTTCTTCTTCGTCTGCGACCAGACGAGCGCAGGGAGCGAGATCGAAAGACGACGCTTGTTCATGTTCGCCTCCGCGTGGTCGACATCATGAGCCCCACAGCCGTCCCCACGCCGAGCTGATGACCTCGCCGAGATCGCCGCTCGGCTTTTCGTTGCAGGCCAGGCCCATCTTGCCAGTGAGCGCCGCGTCGCCGCCGCCGATCACCTCGGGCTTGCGCGTCGAGTCCGTCGCGGTCGCGGTCGCGTCCGCGCCAAACAAGATGTTCGTCAGGAAGCCAGCGCCGAGAAAGCCGGGCCCGCCCGAACCCTCGGCCGCCTCAATGGACGTCGCATCGCCGCTGCCGTAGTCGCGGCTCGGGTCGAGGCCGCCCTCGATCGCGCAGCGCGTCTCGGTCTCGCAGTTGTCCTTCGCGTGGCGCCAGGCGCACTCGCGGGCGACGGCCTGCGTCTCGATGCCCTTCTCGTAGAGCTGCGAGACGTAAATCACGCAACCCCAAACGATGACGAAGAAAGGCAGCATGACGACGGCCTCGGTCATCACCGAGCCGCGCTCGTCACGCAGCAGATCGCGAAGCGTGCGGCGCTTCTTCGCTGCCTTTGCCAGCGGCTTCTTGACGCTGCGGGCAGAGCCGAGCGCCAGCAGCGAGGCGGGCTGTGGTGTCTTCATCGGCTGCTCCATCAGTGCACCACGACCGAGTTGACCATGTCTGCGCTGCCCATCAGGGCGTCGCAGAAACCACCGCCGCCGCTGCACGCCTCACCGAGCAGCGAGTCCGCCGGGATACGGAAGCGACGCAGGCGCGCGCGCCAGTTCATCTCCCACATCCACTCTTCGGGCATCTCCTGCCCGTCCTTGCCCTCTTTGTGCCAATAGAACTCGGCCTGCGCGAGCGAGCCGCGACCGAGCTCCGCGAGCTGCGTGTAGGTCGAGCCAGCGCCGTTCTCGCGGCCCCAGTTGGCGATCTGCACGCCCTTCATCGTCTTCTCGTAGCCCGGCGTGCCGACCATCAGCGCACGTACCTGAAAGCACTCGTCGCCGAGATGGCAGTCCGCTTTGACCTTCTTCGGGCCCTTGCCGTCACTCCCGCTCGACGACCCCTCAGGCGCGCTGACGCCGCCAGCCGCTGGAGCCTCGGCGTCGCAGCCCTCCGGTGCCGGGTCGAGCGGCGGGTCGGCGTTGCAGCCAGCCGCTTCCCTGGCGCTCTCCGTGATGGTGCCGACGGCGCCCTCGATCAGATCCGCCGCACCCGCGGCTCCCCCGCCACCGCAGACACCACCGTAGACAGCGCTACCTGCGCTCGCAGCGAGGCCGCCGACCCAGCCCATGACCGTGCTGAGGACCGGAATCCCGCCGGTCGCGCGGCCGATCAGGTCCTCCACGTATTTCACGCCGCGGTCCTCGAGCACTTTGCACTCGTCGTCTTCGACGGGCAGGCCATCGATGAGGGTCTTCGAGACGAAGAGGCCGGGGGGGTCGATTGGCGAACCGTAGGCGACCGAGACGTTGATGACCTTGACCTGCGCGAGCCAGGGCACCGCGTACTTCACGCCGGTCGCCGCCTTGTTCAAGACAGGCAGCACTGCATCGGCGAACGCCTTGGCCACGTCGTGCGCCGTTTTCACCGGCGGTCGTGCGGCCGTGAGAAGCCTGTTGGCGACCGTCCCCGCGGCCACGGTCGGCGGAAACACGGAGAGCATGAGGGCTGCCGAGATGGCGAGTCCAATGTCGATGATCAGCAGCACCGCGCCGATCGCCAGCACCACGGCTGCGATCGCCGCCATGACCATATTGATGAGCACGATCGCGTTCATGCCGCGCGCGTGCATGACGGCAGCGGCCCACGCGCCCGCGTCGCCCGCATCGGCCATGCGCTCGCGGTAGAAGATCGTCTCGCCGACGCCGATCACGTAATACATGAAGCCGACCAACAGGACGGCCATGAACACGCCGATCACCATGATCGCGCCGCCCTCGTCGGCGACGAGGCTGGGCTTCTTGGCGCCTTCGCTCGGCGCATCAGCGCGGGAGAACAGGCGGGTGGATCGAGACGAAGCGGTGAGTGTGTGCGTCATCGGTTCACTCCACGTAGCTGTAAGGCGCGCCGTGATTCGGCATCACGGCCTCGGCGCGCAACACCATGAAGCGCGCGCCGGTAATCGCCGTGAGATAGGAGAGCCACGGAGACTCTGCTTGATCGAGCTCCGCGAGGCCCGGGTTCGCGCGCGCGAGGCGGTCGCGGCCGTCTTGAATGCGCTCGATCATCCCGCTGATCTCGTCGATCGACGCGGTTCCGCTGGCCGTTCGCTCGGCGAGCGCCTGCACCGCGGCAATCGGCACACCAGTCTTCAGCGACACGATATCGTCGCACATGATGCGATTCACCAGCGGCACCGCGCAGTGAAAGAGATATGTGACACGCACATTGACGTCCTCGTTCTCCCCGAACTCGGACTTGAAGTCCGTTCCTGCGCGCGCGATGGGAAACGTGACCGCGACAGCCGTGCGGTTGTAGACGGCGGCGCCGGTCAGGCCACGCTCGGCCGGGTTCCCGCCGATCGCCGAATAGACGCTCTCCGAGCCAACCAGCTGGCTGAACGAGGGCGACACCGCGAGCAGGGGAATCGAGGCCGCGCTGCGGATCGCGCTGAGGCGCGCGCCCGATGAGCCCGAGTCGCCGCCGCCCGAAGCAGGCGCCGAGCCGCCGCCGAGACCGACGCCCTCGAGGAAGGCGCTGACGCTATCGGTCGGGCTCTCGCCACCGCCGCTGCCTGCGGTCGAGTTGCGCGCCTCGTCGCCATAGCGCGACTCTTGATCATCGAGGACGACCGCGGCGGCGCGCGCGGCGGTCGTGGCGGAGTGCGTCACGACGAGGTTCGCCGCGTACATCATCGACGCCTGAATCATGCCGAGGAACATCAGGAAGATCGGGATGAACACGATGAGGAACTCGACGTACGCGGCGCCGCGCTGATCACCGACAAGCGACGCTGTTCGCTGATCACCGAC
>Ga0163144_10002748_pt1 | contig 40290 bp, 36 predicted proteins | sample OliLak19BULKMAT1_FD_123175 | JGI IMG/M metagenome (GOLD analysis project Ga0163144, IMG submission 123175) | Freshwater microbial mat bacterial communities from Lake Vanda, McMurdo Dry Valleys, Antarctica - Oligotrophic Lake LV.19.BULKMAT1 | ecosystem: Environmental > Aquatic > Freshwater >...
CCGGCGTTGCCCGCCTCGCTGCTCTACCTCTAGGTCGACAGCTACCAAGGGGTTATTCCGGCGTTGCCCGCAACGCTGACCTCTCTCCAGGTCAGCGGCAGCGGTAAAGGGGGGAACATCCGCACGGTGAAGGTGGGCAATTTGATCATCGAGCTCCAGTAGCCGAAGCGTCGCATTCCGAGCGTTAACAGCGCAACGCAACACTCGTCTCCTAGACATTCTCTACTGCCTCACCGTGCACGCACTCCAGAGAGGACATGATGGACATCATCCTGATTAGTACGGCACGTGATCGTCAGACCAAGCTGAGCACCGCTGAGCTCCAGAGAGCCGAGCTGGCCATCGGCGACTTTCTCGATCTGCTCGATCGCGAGCTTGACGTGCTCGATCAGGCCGGCCGGCCTCGCCTTGGTTGCCTGGCCGAGATCGCCGCCAACTCCATGATGAAAGAAGTGATGGTGGCCAACCCGCAATTCGAGTTCGAGCAAACCAGCAAAGGGTCTGCCGCTGACCGACGTGGTATCGACGCTTACCTCGTGGCCAAGAATGACATTCTCGAGATCACTCCTGCGCCAAAACGCGGCCGCCGTCGCGTTTTGCCTCGGGTGCTGCTCAAGGCCGGCACGGCGCTGCACATCGATTGGACCCTGGCCATGCGCAACCAATTCGGGCAGTTCTCTGCCAACCCGAAGAAGGATGGACGACCGTTCGTGGTGGCAGTGCCGGTCGTGCTCTTCACCGAAGTGCAAGGCCTCGATCACGAACTCCCGGTCTGGCTGGTGCCAGACGACAGGCGTCGCGACTTCATCGGTTGTTTTGAGCAGGTGATGCGCGCCTGGCTCACCTCGGCCGATTGCTTCTATCAGCGCCTCACGGCCTGAGCGTGGTGGTCGGCCTGTTCTTTCTCCGGGCCATCGCCCCTTAAGTACATCGCTGTGCTTCCGGCAGATCTCAACTTTCAGTTCAGCAGTTCACTTCACTTCACTTCACTTCCACACTCGCACGGGAGCAGATGATGTTGAGCATGTTCAATCAGCCGTCGACGCAGCTCAATCACTTCCAGCCTCGGCCCTGCGACATCGGTGCCGCACTCCGCCCCCGGCGGCGCGCCAGCGACTTCGTCGTGGTCGGGCCGCGAGTCATGCACCGCAGCGGCCGCTCCGGTGGAGAGCAGAAGCCTCGTGGCAGCTGGGGCTGTGCCCTGGCCGCGGAGAAGCGCCAGCGCCACTTTGACCTGGCCCAGCGCTCCATGCGCGAACAGTGCGCCATGCTGATTTCGCCGCGCTGACGTTGTCTTGAAGAGAGGCACTACCTGTAGTGCCTCTCTTCAGCGCTTTTCCCTACGTTGAATTGACCACTGGAGGTGTCATGTTCGAACTACAACGGCGGCCGGTGAAAGTGCGTCGCCGCCGTCGGCGCTTGCGCAGAAAACGGGTGGCCGTGGCGCTTGCGCTGGTTGCAGCCTTGATCGCGGCCATGGCTACCACTGTCTCGTGGACAATCAAACAGTTGTCCGAGAACATCGATCAAGATCAGGAGTCGGAGCAGTTCCAACCAGTTATCACTTTCGGCCCGCTTTTGCCGGCTGAATCAGAACCAGACCCTCCGGTGACGCTGCATAGATGACCTTTTTTACACTGGCCGAGCGGAGTAAATTCTCATGCCACGACGCATTCTTGAGAGCCCAGAGCGAAATAAATTGCAGGCCTTGCTTGCGGGGCTGCGGAGCTATGTTTTCGGCTGTCCTGAGCAGACCCAGCTCATGGTGCTCAGTTTGATTGCCGGTTGGAATCTCTACGCCCTCGGCGATAGAGGCACGGGCAAGACCTGGTCGGCAAAGGTTCTCGCGCGACTGATCGGTGGCGCCAATTTTCAGCGCATTCAGGGAGAGCCCGACCTTCTGCCGGTGCATATTCACGGCAGCTACGTGCAAGAGAAGGGAGAATGGATCTTTCGCCCAGGCCCGCTCAATCAACGTGCCAACATTTTGCTCTTCGATGAAATCAGTCGAACGCAACCGCGCACTCAGGCGGCTTTGTTCGAACCTATGGAAGAGCGCCACTTTACCGTGGAGGGCAACCGCGTTGACCTTGCGCCAGTCTTCATGCTGATTGGCACGGGCAATCGGTTTAGCGTCGGTGTCTACCCCTTGCCGGAGGCTCAACGCGACCGTTTTGGTGCGGTGATGGATTTCGGGCGTCCGACCCGCAGCCAGCTTGATTTGGTTTTGGCTGCCACAAAGGGCAATCGCCACAACGAGAACGCCATCGAGCCTGTCATTAACCTCGATGATGTGCTAGCGATTCGTGCCGCGGTCGAACAAGTCGCCTGGAGCGACGCCGCGCAGCGTTATGCCCGAGAAGTGGTGATGCGCAGCTACCCGGAAGAGACTAACCAGCTGCGCCACTACGTTACCACCGGGGTTTCACCCAGAGCCAGCCTGGCGATGCTCGAAATGGGTCGCGTGCTTGCCTTCCTTGAAGGAAGCCCCCGCATCAATGTAGACCACGTTAAGCGCCTGGTGATGCCCTGCCTGCGGCATCGCGTGGAGCTCACTGATGAGGCCCAGGTGGATGAGAGCAAAACTGTCGATGGTGTGATCCAAATGATTCTTTCCCAAATCGTCGTTACGGAAGAGTGAACCATGCGCTCACTGAAGTCATTGCGTGCGCTGGTGGTCGGCACACCTTTCTACGCCAGTCTGCGGGTGAACGGCTTGCAGCCTGGCGAACATCCCAGTGAGTTCGAGGGTCAGGGCGGTGAATATCTAGGCTTTCCCGATCTGGCGGAAGGCGAGCCCATGAGTGCAGTTAACTGGAGGCTGTCTGCCCGCTGCCCCGGTCGCTTCGTCAAAACCGAATGGGAGGCTGAGAAGGGCATTAAAGTGCATATATTGGTAGATGACTCGGCCGAGATGGGATTTGGCAGTCAGTGGCTGACCATGAGGGAACTTGCTGCTGTGATCGCCGGATCGGTTTTGGCCTCTGCCGCCACCACCGGTGATTACGCAAGGGTACTTACCTATAATGGTGGCGGCATCACTAAAATCTTGCCCGCCAGCGGCGAATGGCACGCTTCGCGGCTGGTGCAGCCAAGTATGGCGGCCATTCTTAAGCCTCCTGCTATTGCTGCTGGCAGTGGCACTGGTCTGGCGCAAGCTCTGCGCCGCATCCCGCATCACCCCAAGGCTCTGGTGATTATCATCAGCCGCTTCGATAAGCTCTCGGCCGAAGATCAGGCGGCTCTGGCTAGCTCCAGAAAATTACAGCGGGTTTGCATCGTAGTGCAAGATCCGCGCGAGCGCAGCTTGCAATTGCGGCCGGTCAACCTACCCTGGTATGTGCGCTGGTTGCAGCATCTGCCAGGGATGTTACAGGTTGGCGGAGGACAATCACTTTTAAGTTCTGGTTCAAGTTCAAGTTCGGTTGCAGTGCAGGTCAATCGACAGAACTTAAGTGACTACGCTCAAGCTTTTCATGAGAAGGAGACGATTCTTCATAAACTTTTTGCTCAAGCTGGCTGCAAATGGTGCACCTTTAGCACCGCAGGTGATGCCCAGGAGTTGCGCCAATCGCTCCTTGGTGCAGCTGGCCAAATTGAGGCTAACTGGCTGCCTGACGATTTACGCCAGCGGATATTGCACGAGGCTGACAGCGCGCCTTTGTCTTTGACTCAGTGTGAACGTCTTCTCAACGATGACGATTACATTGAGCCTCTCAACGAGCATCTGCTGCGTAAACGGTTGCTGCGCGTCTTGAAATGTCAGCGCAAATCGGGCTGTTTGGATGAGCGCGATTATTCAAAGGCAAACTAAGCAGGGGAGACACTCGTGGTCTGGAACAATCTCTGGTGGATGCTGCTGCTTCTGGCCATGGCACCGCTGGCAGTACTGCGTGGCAAGCACAATCCGGTGCCTCTGCTACTACACACTCAGCTGCCGCTCTTGCCCCGTGCGCGCAGCTGGCAGGCTATGGTGCTGTTGCCTAAAGTTTTCCTCTACGGAGCGATTACTTGTCTGGTGATTGCCCTTTGTGGGCCAAGGCTGGAGAAATTTAGCCAGCAAGGCGGGGTGACCACCGGTCGCCGCATTCAAATTGCTTTAGATGATTCGGGTTCTATGGGCAAAAGTTGGCAAGGTGCCGCACTTGAGCGCGCGCCTGGCGGCAATGATTGGCTAGAACCGGGTGAGGGAGGGGTGGTGCGTGAGGAGGGCGAACTGCGCCGCATTGACGTGGCGCAGGCTGCCATCGGCAGATTTGTTCAATGGCGCCTTGATCACAAAAGCGGTGATCTGATGAGCTGGACAGACTTTGACGAGGTGACGCGCCTGCGCCAGCCTTTCGACCAAAATCTCGAGCAGATGATGCTGATTTCTCAATTTGCGCCCACCGGCAGTGAAAGAAGTGGTGGCAATGGCGGCCTGGGTATGGGCACCAACTTTGGTACCAAACCCGGGGGCCCCATCGATTTTGCGGCGCAAAGCTTCAGCGATTTAGACAAAGAGTCGGGCGTTACTGGTTGCAATGTTTTGATCATGGTCAGCGATGGAGAAGACTTGTTGACCCAGGAGGTACAGGACCGACTAGTTGCTGTGCTTACAGCCGCCAGGATTCACTTCTATCTAATTTCTGTGGCTGGCGACCTCACCTCCGCAAAGGAAAAATCGAGCATCGTCAAAGTCTGCGAACGGGTGGCGCCGCAGCATGTATTTCCTGTGGCCAGCGGCACCATGGAAGAATGCTTTCGCCAAATCGATAAATTGGAAACCGGGCCCGTACCATTTGCCGCCCTGGCCTCTCATGAGCAGCTGTTCCACATGGCACTTGCTGCCGGTCTCTTGTTCGGTTTAGCCTGGCTTTCCAGCGAGGCTGTCTTTCACGGAATCTAACTCGGAGACCGACAATGATCGTTTTTCAAAAAGCTCTGCGGTGCTTTGTCGTTTGCACCTTGATGCTTTGCTCTGGCGCGCTCCTGTGCACCGGCTTGCTGCGCCTCTTTCAATATGACCTGCCTATGTGGCGAGGAGACTACAAGACCGCCGCCACTGAGGCTGTGACCTTCGGCCACGCACCGGGCGAAGAAGAATTGCCTCTCAACGGTCTGGCTGGTGAAACGGTTACTCAGAAGTTGCTTACCCAACTGGTCTCCGGCGTCAACCACTATCAAGATTGGGCCTGCGGTGACCGTTTAGAGGCCAAGTGGAATCATGCCCACGAGCTCTATAAGCAAGAACAGTGGTCTGAGGCGAGGCAAGCTTTTCAACGCGCCTTTGCCGCCTGCTGCGACGAGAGTGGCGCCGTTCGTCCTCAATATCGAGAACGAGGGAGCGTCATTCAAGTGATGATCGGCAATAGCTTCGAAAGACAACAGAAAAGTAGCGAGGCCTACCCTTTCTATGAAGCTGCGCTCTCTGCCGCGCTTAACCCCGACAACAAAGTGGCTACCTATAACCTGGAGCGCCTGCAAGATAGTCAATCGGGCGGCGCTAACGACAAGGGTAAGGTTCCCAAAAACTCACCGAGCGGCAAAAATCCGGGCAAGCCCGCACATAAGCTTTAAGGGGAATTTATGACTTTTCAGGACGTGCAGCAATTCCACTTTCAGCGCCCTCAGTTGTTTTACCTATTGCCACTGTCGGTGGTGCTGCCGCTGGCACTGGCAATGGTGGCAACGTGTCGACGGCAGTTGCTTTGCGATCAATGGACGCGGCGACCAATGCAGGTCAACCAGAGCAATGCTGCGGCCTGGAGTAGCAGCAAATTGCTTCTGGTCGTGCTTTTTTTTGCTTCTGCTTTAGTCGCCATGGCTCAACCGTCCTTGCCGTCGGTCGACACTCGTTTTGCTGCAGACAGCAGCGAGATCGTGGCCATTGTTGACGATAGCCGCAGCATGGCTGCTCTTGACGGTGGTCATACCGGGCAGCCTTGCAGCAGGCTGAAAGCTTCCTGTGACAGCATCCTGGAGAAAATTATTCCTGTGGTCGATGGTTGCCCTTTCGGTCTCGTTACTTTCGCAGGGCAAGCATACCCACAAGTTTTGTTCACCAGGCAGCGAAAAACGGCCCAGCATTTTCTCAAGAGAATAAGAGTCAGTGACGCCCCGGGTGATGGTTCAGAAATGTTTCTGGCCTTCAAGTTGGCCTGGAAATATTTTGACCGTGCCGACAAAGAGCGGCGCAGCAATAACATCGCTCTCGACCACAAACGTGTGGTCGTCTTGTTTTCCGATGGCGGGATGGATGACAAAGAGTTGCTCACCGAAGTAGTTGAAGGCTGTAACAAGCGCCAAATTCAGTTGCTCATCTTTGGCGTCGGCAGAACCAAACCAACTCACATCCCCGTCGCTCAGCTGAGCGTGTCTGACAGGCTGCTACAGAAGGGAGAGTTTTACACTTACTTTGACCCTGTTGAGGGAAGGGAAGTGCTTGCTCAGACCGCTCTCGAAGAGCAACCGCTCATGGTCTTGCAGCAAGGAACAGCAGCTCTGGGTTCGAGATATCAACGCATTAGCACAGCGGCCGACGTTGATCTGCCCCGCCTGGTGCAAGGTGTGGAGACTGTGAGTAGAACTGGTGAACAACAGCTGTTCATCTATCCAACCCTGCTCTGTTTCCTCTCTCTTTTCGCCGCGGCCCTCAGCACCGGGCGGAGCCGTCAATCAAAAATATCAGCAATCGACAATCTACCGCCTGACCAGCCTGGCGCCAACGCACCGGGCTAATCTTTGAAGGAGCTACGATGTTCCGCACTATCAAGAGATTGGCCTCGTACGCCGGCGCCGTTCTGGCAATGACAGTGGCAGTGGTGCTGGCTGTCGGCGGCATTTGGCGGCCAATGCCGCTGTCGCCCCTGGCGAGCCAAAAGAAGCCTCATTTAGCACTGCCAAATTTACCCCAGGTCGACGTCGATCTAGTTGGCCGGGTTGACTTTGGTTTTCGCACAGGGCAGCTGATTGCCGTTGAAATTACCATGCAGATGCCGGCCAACTTTACTCTTGAGACTGACATCAATTGCGCCGGCGATATGAAAATCGTCGGCCGCAGCCTGGTGAGCAGACGTCAAAAAGACGGCACCACGAAGCACAAGCTGCTGCTTAATTTGCAAAGTTTGGTGCTCAAGGGTCATGGTGCCCTGCCGCCGCAAAATGCCTGGGTGGCCTACGTCACTTTGATGTACCGGTCTGGTCAAGCCAAGCCACAAGCTCTAAAAGTCGAGCCGATCATCATCTTTCCCTCCAAAACATATGATGATCGCAAGTCGAAGCATGCCTTCGACCCTGACCTTGACTGGATGCCATACAGGTTGACCAAGACAAGTTTAATGCTCGTGTCTGGGGCCACGGGTGTGATCTCGTGCCTGGCTTATCTCTGGCGACACCGCAGAAATCCCGCTCCAGTGGCCAGTTCTCCACCGCTGGCCAAGCCACTCGACGGCTTTACCCTGCTGCATCAAGAATACGTTGCTTTGAGCACGTCTATCGTCAACCGCATATCACAGGAGGCATTCAACACCGACATTTTGGCAGTTGATCGGGTTGATTGGTTGGCTTTCATTCAATTGCGTCGCTCGCTGGCGCGGCAGGTTCGCCAGTTCTACGCCGTGCCCAATACTATGACCTGGCAGGAGGTGTCTCGGCGGGGGCATGAATTAGATTGTGCTATTGCCACCTTCCTCGGTGCCTGCGAAGAGGACGATGAGGAGGAACTCTTCAGCGAGAGGGTCGCGCTTGATCAGTATGTAAATGCGGTGGCAGAACTTCCTCACCTTGAGGAAGCATTTGCCGTGCTCGCTGCCGCTCGGGTGCAGGAGCTGCAGACTCGCAAGCGTTCATATGCAAGGAGTTCTGATGCTCAATTCTAGACCCTCGCAATCTGCCTTGCCAACCATAGATCCTTTGTGGTCGCAGGGTGTCAGGGAAGACCTTGAAGAAGATCATCTGGAGCCGCCAGCGGTAAGGCCGAGAAAGGCACCGCAGCCGGTGGCGCACCAGCGCAGCGAGATTCCTGAAAAGTTCGAAGGCTGGCCGGGCTGCGCTTGCTAAAGTGTGGCGTCAAGAACAACACGAGCATGAAAGCCTGAGGTTCCCTTCGAAAGAGAAGCGGGCCAAATATTTCCGGGATAACCCGGGTTGAAGTGTCTTGAGCTTAACAACTACAAGTGGGTGGCCCCGGCGCTACCCGCGTCTAGCAAAGCGTCGGATCCCGTGCCCTTTACTTTTTTGCATCAGGAGACCCGGAATGCGTGATCGTGATGTTGACAGCGCTCGCGTCGTGATTTTTCTCTTCTGGCTACTGGTGATAGCGGCTATGTCCGTGCCACTCGCCGGCCCCAAAAAATAGCTAGCCCGACAAACCCAGCTCGGTGGTGGTGAAGTTGTTCCGCCCGGATTTCTGTGGGCGTGGCTCTGCTCGTGCTGTACTTACTCACTTACTTACTTACTTACTTACTCCAGCACAAAGGACAAACCATGCGGTTTCGGTCAGCTTCCATCGTCATCATCGGCCGAGGTGATGCTTGCGACTTGAGGCCCATGAGCCTGCGGGTGAGCAGAAAACATGCAGTGATTGTTCTTTCCACCAGTGGCGAAGTCTCGCTCCGCGATCTCGGGAGCGAGAACGGCACCTGGGTCAATGATGAGCTGATTGAGAAGACCGTGGTGCTCAAGCTCGGTGACAAGGTCACTCTCGGCTCGGTGGAATTGAGATGGAGCGTGGAGGATCACAACACCGTTCTCGTCCTCGAGGCATAAAGTCGATAGTGACTTGAGCTTCTAATGCTGTCTTTGTCAGCAGCTAGCTGACCGCGAGGTGGCTAGCTGCTTCTACATTTAATTAGAGGCGGCTTTTTACTAAAGGAGCTCGGTGTGAAAATTGATCAGTGGATCGCCATGCTGCCTCTGAGCGATGTGGCGAACCTGCTTGCCGATCCCCGAAAGCATGGCCACCCGCTCTCACAAAACAAGCTCAGCGCCACCATGGTGCCTCTGGTCAATGCTGCAATTGCTGCGCATTACCAGGCCGCACTTAGAGCCACGCCCGTTAACCACGAGGCTGCCGTCGATCTCGGCCGCCTGATTGTCTTGATGCGCAATTTGAAAGACCCATATGACGAGCTGCATGTGCATAGTTTGCGGCCGAGAGAATTTTACCGATTGGGGGGCGATTCATGATCAAGCTCAGGCTCAGAATTGGCGGAGGTGACTTTGAGCTCAATGCTCAAACCATTGCCAGTTTTGCCGATAAGGCTCCGGGCTTCACCGTGGCTGGTGACCTCTATGTTTCTGCCGATATCAAAGAATTGCCGGAGGGCTTGATCGTCGCCGGTTCTCTCAACTTGCAGGGCACCAGCATAAAGGTCTTGCCGCAGCGGCTGACCGTGGGGCGAACACTTTATCTCCGTGGCACTGGAATTAAAACTGTTCCACCAGAAGTTCTCGTAGGCGGCTCCGTCGACCTGCGTGGCCTTGACTTCTTTCTGCCTGAAGGTTTTACCGTGGGCGGCTCCATTGACTTGACCGGCGCTCCAACAGCTTCCTTGCCCACTGGCCTCTGCGTCGGTGGTTCACTTCATCTCAATGGCAGCGGCATCACTGTTTTGCCGCAGGGGCTGAAGGTGGGTGGTTCACTCTATTTGCGAGATACAGCAATTAGTGTGCTGCCCGACGCGCTTTGCCTGGGAGGTTCTCTCGATTTGAGTGGCACGAGGGTGACCACACTGCCCAGAGGGCTCAACCTTGGCGGGAATCTCTATATTGAAGATCTTGAGATTGAAAGTCTTCCGGCTGACATGGTCGTGGCTGGCTTCATCTACCGCGGTGCCGGTTCGGTGCGGCTGACTGAGTAATAGGAAAAATTGCTTTTAGCGGTTAGTATGCAACCATCGCTGTAGTTTGTTCTCTTATTCAGCCACACGACACCACCACCAGGGAGATCACTATGTCGCTAAACTTACGACAGTGGCCAATTTTGCTCCTGGCGGTTCTCGTTCTTGCGACCCCTTCTGACCTCGCCGCTCAAGCTGTTGCCAGCAAAGCTCCCAAGGCGGCCTTCTTTTTGATCGGCGGTAACGCGAAGAGCACGCTGGAAGATTTCGTTCAACTCGCCGGCGGCGAAAAAGCCAACATCGCCGTGATTACGCATGCCAGCGAAGAACCGGAAAAAATCGGTGATGATCTCCAGAACTCGTTCAACGAGCTGGGCGTCAAACGCACCACTGTCATCCTTCCCGGCTCTAAGACCGGTCTGCCAAAGGACACCACTGCGATTTATATCTGCGGCGGCAACCAAAGCCGTCTGAAGCGATTATTGGAAGAGCCGGTGCTCAACCAGCTTTTGACCTTCGACGGACTGATCGGTGGCAGCAGTGCTGGAGCAATGATCGCAGCCCCGCGCATGATTGCTAGTGGCATGGATGATCACGCCATTAAAGCCCGGTCGCTCAATATCATCGACGGGTTGAACTTTGTGCCCAAGATCGTTGTCGACACTCACGCCGGAATTCGATCTCGCGACACCCGACTGATGGCGGCGCTTGTGCTGATCGAGACAGCCGAATTGGGCATCGGGTTGGATGAAGACACGGCTGTCTACATCCACGACGGCAAGGCAAAAGTCTACGGGGAAGGCAACGTGCGACTCTTTAGACGCGGCGAAGGTTTCCGCTCTAACCTTGAAGCACGTAGCAAGAACTCCTTTGCCAGCGTGCACAACGTAATCATATCGGCACTGAGCGCCGGAGACGAATTCGATTTGCCGACGGCAACGCCGGCTTCTACGACCAAGTAATCAACAAAGCAGCGAGCACCATGGATGGTGCTTCAATTTCTCTTGCCGGATGAAAAACTATCTTCCACCGCTGGAGGTTGTATGAAGTGGTTTAAGATGCTCGATCCCTGCTTGCTTCTCCTCACTGTGATCTTGGTTCAGGCATATCGCTGGACCCCAATCGTGCCGCGTGAAGGTAGAATGTGCTGCAATGTCTCAGCATCGCGCAGAGCAAGAGCGATCGAGTCGGTGCGCTTCCTTGAAGCGCTCACGAATCCTGAAGTGCAAGGAAGAGTTGCCTTGGTCATTCTGAAACACCGCATCACAGCATGGTTCCACATCGCGAGCGGGAGATGACAGTTTACCTGCTAGAACCATGTCCGAAAAGGCTCCATATACGGTATCATTAGCGCTATTTTAGCCTGCTCGCTTGCGTGAAGTAGGTGCTGCCGATGGCACTTCAAATTGAAATAAGCTGGTGCGCGACATGCCTGAGCGTGGATTGTGACCTGTGACTTGTTCAAACGACTCAGGGCTGTCAAACAAGATTACCGGCAGTGCACAGTTGTTAGGATTACTTGTCTCAGAGCCAAAGAAATGTATCCGCCGGCAACCATTGACCACGTAGTATTGTTCGCGTCTGTTTTCTCTGGTGCGGAACATTAAAACCGCAGCGTCGGCAATGGCCGGATTGTAGTCGTCGGCCCGGGTCAAACCTGATTCTGCGGTGCGCAGAGTCTTATTTCCTTCCCCTCCTTCGAACGACCAGAGATTTTGATTTGATTCGCATCGCTCAAGAGTTTTTCTATCCAGCATGGTGAATTTTACCCTTGATTCTTTAATTGCTTTATTCATAGCTTGAGATTCGTCAGCGTCCAGTTGCAAAACTCGGCAGGCATTGTCCATCCATTCGCGCGTTTGAGCGTGGCGTGGCAGGCCTGTTTGTCTGTCGACTGCCGGTGAGAAGCCTAGCACCCAATCGGGAGGCAACTCTTTCAGTAAAGTATGCAATTGGTCGGGAGAGTCACCGCGAAGAATTGCTTCATCGATACCGTATTCTTTGCGGGTGCGTGGGTCGGCCATTAAAGCTTTTTGCACCACTTCGATGCCCTTTGGTCCGCGATCAATATATTTGGCCATAGCTTCTCTCAATGGCCCGGCTGGTAAATCTGCAGCTCCTATTGCCGAATGCGCGGCATTGATGCGCAATTTTTGATTGGGATCACTCAAGTTTCCTCCTGCTCCATCTGCATAGTGCACCGCTCTGCGCCCGAGCTCTCTCTCTCTAAACGGGCTCTCCATTCTCGCTCGCGGCACATTTGAATTTGGTGTAGAAACTACTTGATCGAAGTGCATTACCACTGGTGGCACTCCGTGAGGGGCGTTAAAGGGTGTTACTTCAAGTCGTCCGTTAGGGCGCTCGACCACTGTATGTCCATCGGTTCTCAATTTGGCTAAGATTTCAGGTTTTAGGGCAGGCTCAAAATACACGTTTGTGTGGTCAGAGAAGTGTGGCCGAGAGCGGTGACTGATTTTTGATTCTGCTAGAGCGAAAGCGGTAGATAATAAAAATCCGGCATATGAATTTTCCATGCGCAAGTCTTTCAAGCCTTTGTCTGCCAAATTAAATCCTAGTTCCTGCACTCCATTGCTGCCCACTGTGCGGGTTAGTTTTGTTCCGCTTGCCAACCAGCTTTTCGTCAAGCCATCTACTGCTTCGCTACCACTGGCCTGTGCTCCGAGCCTTTCAACATTAGCCATTAACTGCGCTGCTTCCGGAGCAATAATCAGGGCTCTGAGCCCTTCTTTCGAAAGTGCTTTCAAACCTTGAGTAGAAAGGTTAACCACTCCCACTGTGGCCATCATCATCGCCACGTTTGTGGAATATTCTAAGGCCGAAGGTGCCACCACGTCAGAAAGAAATTTTGCCGCGTTTTCTCTGTCAGCTTTCATCAGTGCAGCAAAAGTATCACCGGCAGTGTCTTTGCCTGCGTTTGACATCGCTTTTCCAAAGCGGTCCACACTCTCTTTAGTCCAGCCACCGAGATATGAACGCTCATTGAATTTCCCCAGGCCAGTATCGCCTAGGCCATGATTAATTAGAAAAAGGCTTTCTTTGGTCGCCTGCGTCGCGACGTAAATATTGGCAGATGATACAAGAGCAAAAGCCAGTGGTGAAGCTGTTCCCATTGTGGCTGCTGTTAGTGCTGTGGCGGCAATGGCAGCGGCGATGGTAGGGCCATTTTCTTTTATCCAATGACCAAAGTCATTGGGGCTAAAGTCACGGCTTTGAATTTCGGCAAACATTTTTTTCAGTTTTATAGATTGCGGCGAGCTTGGATCTGCTAAAGCGAGCATCTGTTTCACCGCTTCTTCGCGAGCAGTCAAATCTTCCCGTGTTTTGCCGTCCCTTGTCAGAGCTGCAGCGGAGTGCAGCTGTTCCACGGCTTCAGTCAATTTGGGCACATCAATTCCATTGAGCGCCTCTTCGATCCTGCCGGCTTTTTCTCTCACTGTTTTGATATACGCTTCAAATTTGTCGCCTGTGATCGCAGCTTCATACATTTTGGTCAAGTCTGGCAACTCAGAACCAATTTTGTTGGCTACGTCTGATACCATTGCTAAAGTGGGTTCGGCGTCTACCGCTTGTAGCGCATTTTTGCGCAAGGCGCCCATGTCGAGCGTACCTTGCTGATTGTTGGGAACGAAATTGGCGAAAGAGCGCAAAGCTTGTTTGAAACCATGGGTGGTGCCGGTCTGGAAGTCTGGAATTGTTTTTGCTTGCGTCAGGCCTTCTGCTTTCAAACGCGACAAAGCGCCATTTTCTTCCGTAAGCTCACGAAATACAACTGGCGCTTTGTCTCTAAGTATTTGCAGGCCGTATTTATCCACCATGCCCAGAGCCATAAGATCGCTCATCTCTTTGTCGCCTGAGTCTTTTAATTTGGTAAATTGAAAGGCATCGCTGGCCAGATCCAGTTGTAATTTGGCGGAAGTTTGCTCTTGCACTCGGGTAACAGTTTCTTGTAATTTTTTATGGCCTTGAACGAATGTCTGCACTTTAGCTGCTTGTTCCCCTGACCACCGGTCAACGCCGTCAGGCCCTGCTAGCAATGAGTTGCCGTCAACTATCGATAGTGGTGTCAGCGCTAAAGGACTGAGATAGAGCGCTCCCTGCGCTAGCTTTGAGCCGACTTGATCGAGCCTGTTGAGAAAGCCCACGCCGTCGCGGGCATGGTTGGTTAGGCCGTTGATTTCCCCTTTGTGCGTGCTTATTTGCCGATCTAACAGCGCTGTGGCTGCATTTAGTTCTAGATTTTGTGCCCTGGCTTTTGCGGCCAACTTCTCTTCCAGTGACTGGCCAGGCGCTGACACCAGTAAGAAACTGAATTGATTATCGGCCTCCATGGTGCCATTGGCCATTTTTCCGAAAATCTGTCTGGCATCAATTTCGGCTCCATCTTTGCTGCCTGTTAATTGCTTGCGCGTTTCAGGTGATAGAGCGTTGTATAGCGCCAGGCGAGTGTCGACTTTCGTGAGTGTCGCGCCGTACTGCGAAATCACATCTTGAATGCGCCCCTGCTGTTCTTTGGTCTCTCCAGAAACTCCCCAGTTGGCAATTATTTGTTCGGCCTTTACCGCGCTTTGGAGATTTATGGAGTAACCCATTGCTGCCTCTACATAGCGCAAATCGCTAGCCTGATTTTGCCCGTTGAAATAGCCTTGCTCAGGCCATAGTTTCTTGAGCTGATTTTCGTAAGCCTGAATTTGTCGGTCGTCAGTTGTTCGATCAAATGGCCATGGACTGCTATTGTTGGCTTCAATATCCAATAATGACAAAGTAAAAGGATTTTCTTTTTGCTTTGGCCGGCCGAAATTCTCCCTTTGAGTTAAGGTCGCTTGAAGTATGGTCTGGCTGCGCTCATCTTCTATACTTTCGAATGCACATTTTTTCAAGTGATTGGGAGCGTGAGGAAAAGCTTCGCGAAAGAGGTCGAGATCGTCACGACGAAGATTTTTCAACGCCAATTTAAGCTCTTCACCCTCCCACTGGCCAGGAATTGACAGTAAGAGTTTGAGGCCGCCGGCCCGGCGTTCTTCAGAATCTGATTTGAGATTAGACTGAATGGAATTTTTCATTTGCTGCAACATTTGCGGATCGTTAGCTGCGATCTCGCCGATGGTTTTGAGCAAATCTTTGTCGTTATGTTTGGCGAAACTACCCACCGCAGCCGCTTCTATACGGTCGTGATACTGAGTACTGGCTGACAATAGCCTGACTGTGCCGTAGACCGGGTCATTCCAACTTTTATCTGGAACAGTGATTGGTGAGTCGATATTGCTCAAACGAGTGAGCGAAGTCTTGGCACTCTGATTGCCTTCAAGAGTTAATCTGGTTAGCTCATCTAATTGCTCGCGAGAAACCAGCCGCCTGGCGCTGAGTTCTGCTGGCTCTATATTGTCTTTGGTAAGTTTCGGCCTGACAGTTAGAGTAAGTTGATCAAATATTTTTTCGCTGGCGTCAGTATGCGACCTGTCACAGTCGGCATTGTCTCTTTGCCGATGTCTCTCTACCGTCATGCCACACCTGGTAAATTGATCGTCTCAAGACGATTAAGCCCTCTTGTCGTTAATAGATTAGTGGTTAATTGTGTCGTTTTTGTACCGCAACGGCTGATACTGCTATATCGCCCTCGCTAGCAACGTCAGAGTCAATTTGATTATTTGTATTTTGTCTTTTGCAGCTTGCCTTATGCTGGCGCTAAATACTAGATTTAAGTACCTATTAACTTCACTCTCTTGAGGAACTCCAACTTTTACTTCTAATTCAACTTCTACAAACTCTCACTAACATTTCTACTGCCACTGCTACCAAAAGAGCTGGTGACCTGCCTACTGGCGTTTGCATCAAATTTGATGTCAATCTCACTTAGTGGAGGAAAAGTCCATGAGCGTCCTTACAATCATCGGCGGCATTGTGGTGCTGCTGGTAGCTGTGCTTGTCGTCTGTCTGGTGCTGGATTACTTTTTGTTTGCTCCTCGCCGGGAGCGAAAGTTTCAGCAGAATTACATCATGCGCTCCCTTGACCACACCGGACCTTTCTGGTGGCTGCCCGGAGGAGCCGTGAAGCGTCCATATCCTGTCTCTGCACCAGAAGCTGAAGCTGTCGAGCGAATCAGAAAACTGCAATTCGCTCTGCTGATGCTGGCTTTGGTCGTTATCGGATACTTCGGCTACAAAATCATCTTCTAAACAGTTTTAAGATCGCCCTGGAAGCGCTCTAAGCCCCGTCTCGCAATGCGTGACAATCTCTGCCTCTGGCTACGAGCCAGAGGCTCGCTCATTTTCGTTCTGCCCAAAGCGGGTGGAGGTTTCCCGTGCGTGTCTGCAATTATTTCATGCAGCCCTTTCGCTTCTATGTGACCTGGTGCCTGACCAGCGGCAACATGCCTAAGGCCTGGCGACCCTTGCAAATTTTGGGCCAGTACGTCGCCCGCACCTGGATATTGATTCAAGTTGGCCGATTGAAACTGGTGGGAGCTGAACATCTTAATGGTGGCGGGCGTATGATTTACTGCCCCAACCATTCGTCCATGTTTGACGCTATTGCCATTTTCAGCGTGATCAAGCGACCTCTGCGCTACATGACTTACTACACAGAGATGAGTGGTGCAGGAGGTATTGACACTGTTGTAATGGCTGCTCTAGGTTGCTACGCAGTCGGCCCCGACAATCGCAACGCTGTCGTCAGTGCCAGTGTCAAAAAACTGGTTCAAGGCGAAAGCCTCTGCATTTTCGCCGAGGGCAATATCAGCCCGTCGGGCGAACTCCTTCCTTTCAAAAAAGGTGCCGCCACCATTGTTGGTGCCGCCTGGAAAGAACTGGAAGGATCCTGGCCTGTAGGGCTTGTGCCAATCAGGCTTGAATATGATCAACGACACGCTGCATCAGCCAGAGGACCATTTCCGAAAATGGGATTTAAGTGGCGCGGCGGCATGACCGTGACAATTTTTCCGCCAATTTACGCTAGCGGAGGTCAATCAGACGAGGAGCTGATTGGTCGGGTGCGAAAGGTAATTGCCGGCGAGTTCTAGGTCTTCAGGCCGGTAAAGTCGTCTAATTTAGTCGTATTCCAGTTACCGCCTCCGCGAGCTCGACAAGAAGATGAAACTCAGAGCCGCACCTATTTTAAAGGTAACCAAAATGAGTACTCCACTCGGTATCTTCACCAAGTTCACTGACCTCTCCGCGGTCGAGCAGCAGCTCGTTAGGGGCACCTGGGATGCCGCGGAGCACGCGTATGTGCCTCGTTCGGACTTCCCTGTAGGATGCGTCGTGCTCGCGCTCAACGGTGCCGGACAAACCGCTATTTTCAGCGGCTGCAACGTCGAAAATTGGTTCATGCCTGCGACAATCTGCGCAGAGCGTAACGCGATCACCTCGGCGGTGGTGGCCGGCTATGGCAAGCTCCTCAAGATCGCCTTCGTCTGCAAGCGCTACCAGGGCCCTGGCGCGCACTCCTGCGGGCTCTGCAGGCAGGTCCAGACGGAGTTCGGCCTCGATGCCGACGTGCTCGCAATGGCCGACGCGGATAGCAACGTCTTCAAGTGCAAGGTCGCTGACCTCTTGCCAGCAGCTTCTGGTGCGGCTGTCGCCTGTGACGCGCTGCCTGCATCGGATCGTCGCATCGTTAAGCGCTTGCATGCGCTTTGTGAGCGCTCTCACGTGCCGTACACGAACAAGCAGCGTGCTGCAGCGTTCATCGCCGCGAACCACGCCGGCAAGCGGCGCCAATTCCCTGGCGTGACGGACGAGAACACCAGCTACGGCGGGTCTGCTCTCGCCGAAGCCGTTGCCATGCGTACCGCTCGCACTGCTGGCTACTGCTCGGAGGCCACGCTTGCCGTCACAGTCGATGATCCGACCGCGCCCAATCCAATAGACGGCGAATGCCTGCAGATTCTGCGCGAATTTGAACCGGAAGCGCGAGTGCTTCTGGTCGGGAACGATTTGTCGGTCGTCTACACTTGTCTGTCCGAGCTGCTTCCAGACTCGTTCGGCCCGGCCGCGGGCGTGCTCGTGGCGCTGCGCGATAGCGCATCCTGATCGGTGAAGGATCACGGCACTATAGTACCGACAGTGGTGGCAGCTAATATGTGAGAATGAAATTGGTGGTGGGAACTGCAAGTGGCGTGCCGACTTGAACATTCTGAGGATAGAAGCGTTTCAAGGTGTCAATTTTGGTGCCACCCAAAACAGCAATATCACTCATATCGAGGCCGCTTGAAACCAGTTGGGTGATAAATGTATCGCGCAGCCGTCGGGCCGATATTTCTAAACGCGCCCGGCGGCCGATATTTTTTAGAATCAGGTCGATGCTGGCCACACTAATTCTTGCTCCAGTTTTGCTCATAAAAAGAGCTCCACTCTCCCTTGCGTCGACGTATTGTAGATAGTCTACGATAAATTTTGATGCCGCTCCATCAAGGGCAATCACTCTACTTTTAGCCGCCTTGCCGGTGCAGATATAGCAGAGATCGGCTTCGAAGAAGATCTCATTTGTATTGAGAGCGGCACACTCAGAAGAACGCAAGCCTGCTTTGAGAATGAGCATGGCAATGGCTTTATCTCTCAGGTTTGTCGCTGACGAAATTGCCTCATATAATTTTGCGACTTGCTGAGCATCGAGTGATTGCGGCAGGGCAGGCGATTCTAACTGTCTCGTGAGGGTCAGTCGGCGCATGCCGAGAAAACGACAGAAGCCTTTCATCGCTGTTTGAATAGAGTTGACTGATGAGGCTTTCACACCTTCTCCGCCAAGGTACTGGCTATATTGTTCTAAGGCGTTTTGCATGAGCGAGCGGTCGCGTATTAGTTCGGCATGGTCGAGACCTTGCTCATCGATGTAATTTACAAATCCGCGCAGGCGAGAATTGTAGGAGCGAATGGCACTGGAAGCGTATCCGCTTGCTTCTAAATGTTCAGAATAATCGACGATTTTGTGAGCCAAATTTGTCATGATTTTAAATTCCAATGTAATGTGTGAGAAAAAGTTTTAGCGTTAACCGCGCTCTGATTCAGGATCTTGTGTCAGGTTGAAAGTAGCTTTGCCGTTTCTCACCGACACTGCGGCAATATTGCCGTGTCCGAGTATCGCGGCTCGGTGAGGAGGAGAGTCCATCCACATGCGTACTAGAACTTCTGGCGTGAACTGGCCAGTGGCAGCGTTTTCACGCCAGCCTTCAAGCCCCACCTGTTTCATTCTCTGCGAGACATTTTGCCAGCCACGAATGTTTTCGTTATGAGTCATAACGTTATGAGTGGATTGATAATTGCTGTGATGGTTAGCAATAATTTGCAGTCTCGGATCGTGCATAACGTCTGGTAGACCGGCTTTTCTTCTCTCGTGGTTAATCAGTTGGAAGACGCGCTGTTCTTTTGCACTGGGTTTAAAAGCCAGTTCTTTTTCTTCGTGCGAAAGATGGGTCAGTTTTTCCAGCTTATGTTTTAGTCTTTCGATACGACGTTCAAGCCTTGTAGCGGGTCGGCTATGTTCGTCTGAGCTATCGGTTTCGAGTCTTGAGACCTGCGGTGGTTGTGAATCTTTCGGGCCACTTTGAGCATGTCTCTCAATCAGGCTTTGAGCTCGCTGGTGATATGATGCTGGACTTTCAAGGCCAATCATTGGTCGGCCTACTTGCTTTCCGCGGTCGTACATAAACACTGCTGGAATACTAGAGGCGTTGAGTTCCCGAGCCAGGCGTGGATTTTCCCGACCCAGTCGGTCGAGGTCTAACTTGTAGACAGTGGCCTGACCAGAATATTGTTTGGCAACGCCGTCCAGTATCGGTGCGAGATTTCGACATGGACCGCACCATGTGGCAGAGACATCGAGTATGACGGGCTTATCTGAGTTTCTCACTAAACGCTCAAAGTCTTTTGGATTTAGTTCTATTACTCGGCCATCTTCAGGACGCCTCTGGCGTTCGCGCGGGTGTTGTCTATCAATTTCAGTCTGCTGCTCGGTCTGCTGCGGTATTGCGCGCCGCTCCCGGTGCTGTAACGGACGCGGCAATTCTGACGTTGCCGGATCCGCCACTGGTGGTGGTGGTGGTATTACGCGTTCAAATGGCCTGGGAACATATGAGCGGTGAGTTGGAAATAAATCGCGTTCAGCGTCGGGGCGATTTAATCGCTCTGGCAAGGCGAGTGACACATCTGGGATTCGTTTATCTGGCGCTGGTGCTATCGGTAGTTCTAACACCTTAGTCGTTTCGTTTATCGATGAGCGGCGGTCAGGAAACAAATTGTCTGTTGCTTCGAGTGGCTTTTCTGGAGGCACCGGTAGTGGTGGTGGTGTATCAGTCAGCGTTAATGGCGGCAGGTCTGGAGCGGGAGGCGAATCTGGTAATTTTTTCGGGTAAGGATTAGTTTCGGGCACTGCATCTGGTGCTAGCCTTTTTTCGCGCATGTTGTTGATGCCAAAAGTGACATGGTCTTTCACCAGGCTGCCGATCTCATCGCGGCCACCCCAGGCTGTCATTAATGGTCTATCGGCAGACAGTTTGCCTGACCCGTCACGGGAGAGCGAATACACCCGAGTGTGAGCCAGATTAGTCGGTTTGATTTCGGAATTGATTAAGTTGGTAAAATTAGGATTACCTTGAGCGCGATCGGTATCAATGTAGACGTAGACAGCGTCTCTTTGACGAGCGGAAGCTGGTATGGCATTTTCTACCAGGTGTTGGCTATCGCGCAAATTGCGTGAACCAAATACGGCCACGATAGGCTTGCCCTCGCGAGCGGCAGTGGTGAGGGCCTGATTGTAATTTAGATCTGTGTATTGAAAGTTTTTTGCGATGGTGGCTTTGTAAGAATCATTAGACCAGGAGTTTTCGCTGGGAATAATGACAGAACCATTCATAGAAGAATTGCTGCGATCAGCGAAACCGTGCACTTTTCGGGTGCGCATGTCGGCTAGCTGTTGTCGTGGATCTTCGGGGCTGCATGAGCCCTGTCCGCAGTTGCCCGCGCTCTGGTCGCCACCGCAATTTGATTTTTCAATTTGTCTGTGATGAAATAAGCCCATTTGTTTTGCGCTCCGCCCTGAATTCAAGTGAGGGCATCGTATAGCGCAAATGTATCCAAAATGTACCCGAAATTAAACAGAGGCAATTTTACTGATTTGCTCTCAGTCAGATGACGACAGCTTGTAACCAACGCCGTGGACGTTTTTGATTAGCGACGGCACACCCTCTTGATCGATTTTCTGTCTTAGTTTCTTCACTGTGGTTCTGATTGTTTCTGCCGATTTTTCAGAGTCTGATGTCCATACCCTTTCAAGCAGGGTGGCGGCATTGAATATTTGATCTTGATGCCGCATAAGAAATTCGAGCAGGGCAAATTCCATGCGAGGCAAGTGAATGAGCACCCCGTCCTGGCAGACTGTGTGCTTGGCTGTGTCTAGTACCAGGGTGCCGGCTTTGAGAAAGTCACTATTAAGGTTGCTGGGACGTCGTAACAAGGCGCGCACCCGTGCAGATAATTCCTTTAAATGGAATGGTTTAGTCAAATAGTCATCGGCCCCAGCATCAAGGCCGGTCTCTTTCTCTTCTACTGATCCACGACCAGTCAACATGAGAATCAAATTTTTGCCGCCGTGATTGCGATATTCTCGACAAACTTCCAGGCCGCTCATTTTTGGTAAGGAAATATCTAAAATTATCAGATCATATTCGTAGGCACGCATCATTTCAAGAGCATCAGTGCCGGTGGTGACCTGTTCTACTAAATGTTTTTCAAAGAGTAGCCAATCCTTGACGGTATTGGCTACGTGTAGATCATCTTCAACAATTAGGATTTTGGCCATAAAATACTTTTGCCCACTTGTTTGGCAGACGCAGTTAATTCCTTCGAGCCGCTCAGATCGTACCCGTTTAATATACCCGAACTAGCTATTCAACCACGTCAACAGTGCCTGCCTTGCCTGTAGACTCCAGCACCACTGATACGGCGGACTGACCTTAACACCGGAGCTCCATTCATGCGCCAGATTAGCCTGTGGAAGATTTCTGCTGGAGTCGAGACCGCCATTACCGACGGCAAAAGTGTCGTTGTTCCTGCCTATTACGCACGGCCAGAACTCCTCAACACCCTCAGCGTGGGCAGGGATCACAATTATCTGCCGCCCGGCGACTACATCGTCGTCAACCATGACACCGAGGGTGAAGAGCAGGCCGTGACGATCAAGATCGTTCCGCTGGGCTTCCCTTATCGCGAGAACTCTATGGTGACCATGAGGTCTCTTGGCTCTCTTAGCCGAGTCAATCAGCGCCATTGCTGTCAGGTCTTCCAGCTGATGCCGCAACTCAAGATGCCACATGAAGTGATGTAATCGACTGATATTACTAAAAGAGGAAGGGCACCGGCTCTTCCTCTTTTGCCCTGACTTGAAATTTTTTAAAATTTCTCTACTCTTTCATGTAGTTGTAGGGCTATGCCAGTTTCAGGTCGTTTACAGCACAGGGTACCAAGTAGTCACAATTTGTTTTTATTATGCAATTGTTCACTAGCGCTTCGGCGAATCAGAGACTCAATTTTATTTACCAGGCCGTCTGAAACTACTAGTGTTGCCTCATCATTTAAAGGTGTGAAGTTAAGATGTCTAAAATCGAAACAGCAGATTACACGCACATTGAAGACGCCCCCCTGCAACTGGACAGCAGCAGCTTAACAAAACCAGGAGCTGCTAGCGCGAAAGAGCTTCGCGAGATCAAAACCGAGCTGGAACTGAAGCAGCCTCCTGTAAATGTACCGTCATTGGTCATAGTGGACAAAGGTTCGGCTGCACCAGATGCGGTTAAAGTGCCCGTTGCTGTTGTAATGGAGAAAGTCGAGGGGCCAAAAATCGGAGTCGAGCGCTTAGAGATTTTGCCGAATGGTGACGGTAAAGGTAACTGGGCAGACGGTGGTGCCTTCACGGAGCATACAAACAATGTCGGTGCACGTCTGCGGACAAATGCCGAGGGGCAAGTAGAGCGCGTCACCAGGCGCGATGGCACCGTAGTCAGTGCCGCTTATGAAGATGGTAAACCCTTAGGCATGTCCGAAACTAAGAACGGCATTACTACATACTGGCGCCCCGACTACTCCAAAAAAAGTGAAGATGGCAAGGATTTGCCTTGGGTGTCTAGAGAGGCTCCTGGTGAAGAACGTCACAATATGGCTATATCGAGCAATGGTAATCTGACTTTTGTGGCAAAGGGAGAACAGCACATTGTGCGCGGCAATGGTGCTGAACTTATCGAGGGCAAAGGACGCGCAACTTTCGATTTTGATGGCAGCGGTAGAATCGATTCCATTCACTATCCCGATGGAAGCACCACTTTTGGCTTCAAGTACAAAGGCAATAGTGAAAAAATTGATGCAGTGACTACTCACAATGATCAGACCAGTGAATCTAGAACCGAAGTACCTGATAACACCTGGGGCGAACCTAAACTGGCGGATGACGGCACCTACAGTCAATATGGTTATCAATTTGATGCCACCATGAGTCAACAAATTTTTAAAGGCAAGCAAACATTTGGTACCGATGGCAAATTTGTCGTCAATACTTTGCAATATGATCACTCAGTCGCCCTCTCCGACGGATACAGCAATGTTACTGGAAGCCGTGCCGCCAATAGCAGCGACTTCGTCGATCAGCAACCTAAATCGGCAAAACTCGCTTTAGAGTTGCCAAATCTTGAGATTTCCCGAAATAGAGTTCCAAGCAAACCACAAGATGATACGGCCGGCGCGATCAAGGTCGAAAAGGCAGCATCCAAGCCTGAACAGGCTGAGCAAGTCAAACCAGCTGATAAAATATTTGAAACGACGAAGGCGCCTCTATCAAATCTTGATCGAGCGAGAGAAAACTTACGCGCGGAGGCTAAGAGCCACGGCATGGACGTTGAACGCCTTGATGTTTTCGCCTCTGCTTTTGAGCAAAGAGCGAAAGAGGCTAAACGTCTGGGTCTTGAGGCTCCCAGCGGCGAACAAATGGCTAAAACTTATAATACTTTCGCCGAAATGTTGAAAGGGCCCGCACAGCCTGGCGGGCTGAGCGACGAGAACAGGGCAGACCTGGTCAAGCTTTCCATGTACAACGTGGCCTACCCGAGGCGCATCGATCAGGGTCTCAACCTTTGCAATGTTACGACCAGTGAAGTGTACACAGCATCAAGAAATCCTGAAAATTACGCCAGACTGATTAAAGAAGTATCTTTGACTGGTGATTACACGACCACGGCCGGTCAGAAAATACATTTACCAGCCGGAGCTATCGACCGCGATCCTGAACAGTCTAAATTTACAACAGAAAACGTCGGTCCAAATCGCTGGCGCAATTGGGCCAGTAAAGTATTTCAAGAAACAGGTATCAATAGTGTGGTGCCATTCCTTCCAGCCAGTGCGAATTCCCCGGCTTGGGGTAGGCCTCATGTATCAGGTAAGTCTGATATGGCGATGGAACAAATTCAGTCGGCCTGTAAGGCAATAAACGGCAAATCTATGCCGTACTTTGGTATTGGTGATGCTCCTACTGCTCAAGAATTGTTAGCTTTGAAAGAAAAGGGTGACTTCCCAGCTGGCATCCATACAATTCACGTCACTGACCGGGATGGTGTTGTATCAGGATTGCATGTTCAGACCATGCACGATGCCAGAGTGCGTAATGGCAAACTTGAAGTCTTGCTCGACAATCAAAAAGGCACAGCTCAAGATGCTGGATGGGTCTCGCTGCAGAAGCTATACCAGGTGCAACAGCTCAATCCTCCCAAGGAATGGACAGCAATACCGGAAAAATATCGTGGAGATTTTGATTCACTAAAACCAGTCATTGCTGAAGCTACAAAGCCGCTGGCAAAGCATATCCCACCTGCAGCTGACAGCGTGACGGAAGCGAGCAGAACTTTGCCAAATGGAGATGTTCAAGGTAAGTGGCCAGACGGTGGCAAATATATTGATCAGACAAATAGTGTCGGCGCGCACGTTAGAACAAACCCTGAAGCACAAGTTGAACGAGTTACGCGCACCGATGGTAGTGTTGCCAATGCTGCGTACGAACACGGTAAGCCCATTAAAATTGCTGAGACTAGAGACAGTCAAACTACGTACTGGAAGCCATCAGCTCAGAAAGACAAAGACAACAAAGAGGTTGTCTGGATCTCAGATCAAGCTCCCGGTCAAGAGCGTCGCAATATGACTCTTGAAGCCAATGGCAATCTCACCTTTAATTTGAATGGTGAGAAGCACATCGTGCGCAGCAGTGGTGCCGAGCTTGTGGAAGGCAAGGAAAAATCGTCTTACGATTTCGACCCGTCCGGTCGCATCACGCGCATTAACTATCCCGACGGACGCACTTCTTTTGGTTTCGATTATAAAGGCCAGAGCAATGAAGTCGACGCTGTGACGACTTACAATCGCGAAACTAATACAAAAAAAGTAGAAAAACCAGATCACACATGGGGCGAACCGAAGGTGGCAAACGACGGCACCTACAGCCAGGTTGCTTATCAGTGGGAGCGTTCCATGGGCAAACAAATGTTCAAGGGCGAACAAAAGTTCTATACAGACGGCAAGTCTGTTACTAATGCGCTTCACTACGGTGGCTCCGTCCAAATCTCTGATAGTTCCGGCAAAGTCAGCACGCGCGCTGCAACTCAAAATGATTACGTCGATATCGCTGCCGCCACATCGGCTAGTCTCAAAGAGACGGTTGAAAAGGAAAAGCCATTAGAAAAACCTCTCCCATCCGCATCTGACAGTGTGACGGAAGCTCGTAACGCTCTTGAAAGAGCAATTGATGCAGGTTTTAAAGGACATCACGGAGAAGCTAAAAGCGTACGCAAAGCTCATGAAATCATGGACAGTTTTGAACGCCGCAGCGATGCCGATAGAAAATCTGGATTAGTAGCACCAACCGATGCTCAAATTGCAAAAGCTTATCGCAGTGCTTATGAGACGCTGATTAACCCAGGAGTAATGCCTTATTCTGACCGTCAGAAATTAGTGCTGGAAGGTCTGCGCAATATTTCTGACCCAACCGGCATAGACCAGGGCAATCATGGTTCTTGCGGTAACACTTGCGGTGAGAAATTTATTGCCGTGCGTAATCCAGATGTTTACATGAGTGCTCTTGAGCAAGTGGCGAGAGACGGCACTTGTAAGACCAAAGATGGTCGCGTGCTTAAGTTACCTCATGACGATCAAAGGCAGGGAAATTTGAGTGGAACTTTGATGAGCTGGCAAAGAGGTTGGATGCCGGACTCGGAATCGCGCTCCTGGGATGTTAACAAAGAGGACGGCTGGCATCCATTCAAGTCTAATGACGGCAAACGTAACTATGCCAGTCAGATAATTCAAAATTTAAATCTAGCGGATGCGTTGGAAAGTAATAGATTGGGTCAGAGACAAATGCCTGCGCCAGTAGACGCCCTCAATTTCCTCAATGTTGAAGACTTCACCAAGCGTATGACTGGTAAGCCAATGACCACCATAAATCAGCAGCTTGAAACTGAAGGGAATATCAGACAGCCGCTTACCGATGCCCTTGCTCTGAGATTGAAACAAGATGGACGCCTTCCAGCCATGGTATGGCGAGCATTTCACTGGCAGACTATTCATGATGTGCGCACAGTGCCCGGTCGCGGTTTAGATCCCAGTGGTAGACCTTTTGGTGTGGTCGAGGTTTTGTCAGACAATCAGTGGGGCAACAGCAAAGATCGTGGTTGGGAAACTGTTCCTGAATTACATAGAGAGCTAGCCGAGAGCCCATAATAGAAAGCCGAAACTAACATGACGGTGCTCAGCCTGACTGGGGATTCTACGAAGTAATTAGATGGTTACAGGTACAAAAAGGTCACAGTTCAACTCTAATCTCACAGAAGGCGGAAGATAAAATCTGCGCCAAAATTTCCAAGTGTAAGGAGTTCACAGACTATGCCAGATATCCCTCAGCAAGGTGATGCAAACGTAGGCCAGGTAATAGCCGCTCCGGCTTTCGCGCCCAGCTACGAAAGTTTTGCACCCACATCATATGTTGTACCGACGAGAGTTGAGGCTGGTAGCATGACCATACCGCCAACTGGTGTTGCAGCCTATGACGCAGCGGTGTCTCAAGTGCAGCCTCTCGGCGACGCTCGCGCCCAGGCCGAAGTGCCGGCTGCCTTCAAAGAAATCGCGAATGTTCAGGCCGACCTCGAAGCACCAACTGCCGATCGTGTTTTGTCTTCTGGTGAAAGACCGCAAATCAATGTGCAAGCCGTCGATGATAGCAAAGCTGCTGATATACGCATTGATCAAGATGGCAGTGTGCATGTAGCGAAAGGTTTGACTGATGCAGCGCTGCGCGACTACAACGTTCAAGTGGCTGAGGGTGTCGATCCCAAGATTACCGAGGCTGTATTGAGTGCTCTAGCTAAAGATATTCAAAGCAAGTCACCAGATACGGTGCCTCGAATTGATAGCGCCAAAGATAGTCAGGGTCGGGATCTGGTGTCATCAGAATTTAGAGATCAATTCAGAAGTAAAGATAAATCTGAAGAGGACAAGTTACCTGAAAATCCACAAATGCCTGCGCCTGGTGGAGGCGGCGGTGGTGGAGGTGGTGGCGGTGAAGTACCTAAACCAGATCAGCCATTGAAGGAAACCGATGACGAGATACCAAACCGGGGCGGTGACGACCAGCCATCGAATTTGAATGGTGCTTCCCTGCGAGATCTTTCATCAAGATTAGGCGATATGAATGCTATGCAGTACGGCAATTTCATGTCGTCAATGTTGCCGCAAGAATTATTGGATCAGCTCGGACCTCCACCATGGAGCCCTGAACAGCTGAAGAAGTTACAGGCCTACCTTAAATCTCACCCTGATGCCATGAAGAAAGGCATGTCGGACAGTGCCGATGAATTAGAAAAAGCGGGAGATCCTCAAGGCGCCAAAGCGATCAAAGATTTCTCGGCAGATATCGCTAAAGATCAAAACGGATTTGCCGACAAGTTCACCACATTTTTAGGCGAAGCGCAGACTGGTAACGCATCACCGACTGATGTGCATAAAATGTTTGCTGGCGCCGATGGTAGCAACAATAATGCTCTGGAAAATGGCATTCGTGGTTTGCAACTTCTAGACGCAGCCAGGAAATACGATCGGAGCAATGCTGATGGTGGCCCTGACTTGAGCAAAATTAACGACGCTGACAAAGGCAAATTAATCGCTGACCTCCAGATGGCACCACAAGTTATAGAAGTTCAACCAGCGACCCCAAAACGCAATGGCGTGCAAGAGTTTGTTGAGGATCTGACCGATAGAAACTAAGTCGACAGTCGACATCCACTGTCGTAATCACTGAAAGAGGAAAAATGGTCTACAAAGGACAGGAGGTAAAGGTTCAATCAGCGAGAGTGCTCGATCCTCTGGATGACAGTTCCAGAGAAGTAGAGTCACTGGAAGGAAAAGCGCGCGCTAATTTAGTCGCCGATTCTCATGACTTCAAGCCACCGCAAGAGAAAATCAAAATAGACGACAGAATGGCTGAAATAGTTGGCCAACCAGTGGAGTTGAAGAAGCCTGACGGATCGGTGGTGCAGCTCGATGGAGGCTTTGTCAGCGCTGTCAGCCGTGGTGACAGGTCTGTGTCAATCCAGTACCACCGAGATGACAATAATGAGGTCAAACTAAATGCCCAGGGCAAACCGATAATAGACAAAATCACAATTCGCACCAGGGGTATAGATACTATTCAAGACTCAATTCGCGGATCTGACTCAGAAACAGTAATTGATTTCACTAAGGGGGCGAAAGATAACGGTGTTTCCGAATTGGCGAAACACCTGCGGGTGGTGCAAAGTGGTGACAATATTGGCGACGTCATGATTGCTTCAGCAGACAATAAAAAAATTAAGACACTGCACACCAATTTCAGCACCACTACAAGTGAAGTGGTGGTAGTGGACGCTAAAGACGTGGTGCGCATCAAGCAACTGGTTAAAGATGATGGTTCTTCAGTTAGATATAACTACAATGACCTTGAACAGCCCTTCAAGTACAACCAGGTAATCGAGCAGTATCAAGCTTCTAATGGCAGCCTCGTCAGTAAAATTTCAGATCGAATCGGTGGCTCGGAAAAGTTCGTCACCCACGGCAAAAGCGGTGAGAATCCAACCTGGCGCACAGATTTGAAGCAGATGGACGATGGTCGTCTGGCGTATAAAGAGCTAAGCGAAAAATTCTTTGACGGACCAAAAGATGCGGCACGAGACGGCGGCAATATCTCTCTGGCAGCCTCAAGGCAGAATTTCATCAAGGTTGCCTCTAGCCACGGAGTATTTGCTGGGGATGAAAGAACTATTCGTCAGTGGATGGACAAATTTGAAGACAGGCAACAACGTTTTCGCGATAAGCATTGGAAAACTGCCTCTCTTGATGACATTTCGGAGTGCTACCAAAATCTTTCAAGAGTATTTACGGATCAAGCCACCGGTAAGGCGGCAAACATAACCAAAGGTGAGAGACGACTGGCGGTGGAATCTGAGTTAAAGGAGCTTGGTAATCCACTGAAGTATATCAATCAGGGCCCTGTAGGCACTTGCGGTTTAAACTCTGTTGAAGATTCTCTTGCCCAGCGCCGACCAGAAGACTTGACCAGATGGATGCGGGAGGCCTTGACCAGAGGCCACGTTACTTCTCGCGGCCTGGACAGTCAAGGAAAACACAGAGTGGCCGAGCTGTCCGAGGCTCAACTTCACTATCAGCCTACTTTTGACCGACTTTATTCCAATCAACTTTTTCAATTTTCTGCCATGGCTGCTCTGGGCTATCATAGCGACGGTCGGGATTTTCCAGGCACAACTGATGACCAGATCAATTATGTAGGCATTATGGCTGGTGGCAAAGCTTTGCCCTTTAACGATACCTGGCAAGGCTCAGGCGCTACAAAGCAGGGCATTATCGCAGCCCTGGCCAAAAGTAATGTCGCTTACATAGTTCCGGGTCACGCTATGGCAATTTGTGATTACGATCCCAAGCGTGACATGTTTCTGGTCAATAATTGGTGGGGTGGCCAGGGCGACGGCTGGTATAGCCCGAACAGGTTGCGTTTGCGCTAGATCCTTCCTTTGGCAGTATACTTTTTGGTTCTATGCGCTTTGATTTAAAAATAGGTCAGATTGGATTGATTTTAGTGGTTGTGCCACTAATTTTTGAGTTGTTGTTTGTCAGCGTTTTGACTTATTCGGTTCGACAAGCGGAACATGAAATCAAACGCCAGGAGCTGGCCAAAGATATTGTCTACTGTGCCAGTGCTTGTGGTAACTACGCCACTCAGGCGGTAGTCAATGTGGGTGGCTATAGCGTCTCGCGCACGGACTATTTCAAAAATCTTTTTGAAGAAAATGAGATTCGCCTGGTCAATGGTTTCGATAACCTGGAGCGTCTTCTGGCCAAAGAACCGGCGGCCCTGAGTACGGCTCAGGAAGCCAGGGCGGCGGCAAAAGATGGCTTGAAACTGCTGCACGAACTGGTAGAGAGCATAGATCGAGGCTACGGCAGTCGCGACGTGATGTTAAACCACGGACGTCTGGCCATTGTCAAAAGAATTATCGACAGACTGCACCTCAAGCTCAAAACAATTACAAAGGATCAGCTGGCAACATCGGCTGACAGTCCTGCCAGAGAGGCGGAATACCGCCGCCTGACTGAAATTTATCTGGTGGTAGGCGTAGTCGCCAATATTCTAATTGCTTTAGCTTTGGCGTTTTTCTTTGCCCGCAGCATAGTCGGCAAAATCAACTGCATATCGCAGAACGCTGAAAAAGTGCCCAGGGGATTGCCCTTGAGCAAACCACTGGTCGGTTCAGATGAAATTACCCATCTCGATCATGTTTTTCATTCTATGGTGGAAGAACTTGATTCATCCAGGAAAATGCAGCAGTATTTAATTGCCATGGTGAGCCATGATTTGCGCTCCCCGCTCACTTCCCTGCAGGGCATTCTGGCATTACTATCTAATGGAGCAATGGGCGAATTGCCCGAGCGGGCCCAGAAGAAAGTTGAAATGGCGGAAGGCGATCTGGTGCGCCTGATTAAACTGACAAACGATCTCCTCGATACCGAACGACTGGCTTCCGGATTGCTCGAGCTCGAATGCATGCGTTGTTTGTTGAGCGACATTATTGAAGAGGCACTGGGCTCGGTGGCTACTTTTGCCCAACAACATCAAGTTACGGTAGTAGCTGATCAAAGCAGTGACAACGACACCATGGACCGCATGATTTATATGGATCCTGAGCGCATCGGTCAGGTAATGACAAACCTTCTAACTAACGCCATTAAGTATTCTCCTGTCGGAGGGACCGTGCACGTGAGCGCTTCCATGCCCCCGCGCCGCTCCCAAGTTGAATTTGTCAAAGTATCGATTGTGGACCAGGGTCGCGGCGTGCCCCGCGAATTTCAGGAAAGTATTTTTGAAAAATTTCAGCAGGTGCAGGAGTCTGACTCGCGAGTGCTCGGTGGCAAAGGTCTAGGACTGGCGATTTGCAAGTCGATTGTAGAGCAGCACGGCGGCCGTATAGGCGTCTTCAGTGAGCATGGTGACGGCAGTATTTTCTGGTTCGAGATACCGCTGAAAGTTAGAGAGACTAAATAACTACAGGCTGTATGGGTAGCACCAATATGAGTATTATAGCCTTCGTATCTGGAGGATAAACATTGAGCTCGTGGCATTTGAAGCTTGTTTTTGTCGGCGCTTCCATTGTCGGTTTTTGCTCGCCTGTTTTTGCGGCAACGGCGGAACAGCTGGTGGAGAAAGCCAAGATCTTGGAAAAAGATGGTTGTTCGGCGGAAGCAATTACATACCTTGATCAGGCCATTGCCAAAGGTGCTAAACGCCCGGGAGTTCTCTGGCTGCGCGGTTATTGCCATCAAGCCATCGGCCATCATCAGGCAGCGATAGCTGACTTCAGCAAAGGCCTTACCGTCGTCGAAAAGCAGAAAAATAATGTAATAACCAAACAAAACCTTCTCTCCAGCAGGGGGGCTTCCTACATGGCACTAAAGCAAGACGATAAAGCCCTGGATGACTTCAGCCAGTCTCTTGTTCTGAATAATGCGCTGCCGACAATTCACGTCAGCCGCGGCAATATTTATTTGCGCATGAAGCAATATCAAAGGGCTATTGACGATTATTCAGCAGCTCTTCGCTTGCGCGTAGTATTGGAAGACAAAGGACGTGTGCTTCTCAGTCGGGCTAAAGCATACGAGGCACTGGGCAAATATAATATGGCCAAAATCGACCATCGTCAAATAAAGGAAATTGAGAAAGCGTTCGATATAGATGGCAATATTTCACTTCACAAACGTTAGGTTCGAAAGTCTTTCGTTAACCTCATTTGAATCCCCATGCTGCTCTATTGATTTTTTCAAGCTCCCTAAAATTAACAGCTACCTTCTGACTGTTATCTGTAATTTCGCAATCACTCTCGCCCGGACCCTTAAAAGAAACTGGCAATAAATCAGGTGTAACAATAATTGCTTTCAGCAGTGTGTTGTCGCCGCGCGTCAGGCTGTCTGCCACCGCAAAACTTTGCCTTTCAACTGGCGAAACAAGGCTTGAATTTGAATTTTCAATAATTGTTTTTTGACTCAACGCAAAACTCCAGAGCCAAGTTTGTTGGTCGTGACCAGAGGGAAGATTGCTTGATCGTAGGAGATGCTTGTGACTGAAATGTACCTCAACAATGTTGCCATGGCTTAAACGCTACAAAAGCACAATTTGGAAGTATTATTGAATGCTCGTAGCTGTGGCCGTACTACGTGGTGATGCAATGCCTGCCAACCCGAATCTAGATCCAGAGGAAAATCAAGGCGGGTCGCTGGCTGTGGGCTCGGTTATAGACGGTACGTACACGATTCTCAGCTTTGTTGGCCAGGGCGGCATGGGCTTTGTCTATAAAGTTGAGCATCTGATGATGACCAAGGTAATGGCCCTCAAGATTTTGCGTTCCGAGCAGATTTCAGAAAGCGTATGGAAAAGGTTTCGCACAGAGGCTCAGGCCATAGCCAGGCTGGATCATCCAAACGTGGTCAGGATTTATGACATGAGTCAGACCAAAGACGGCATGCCTTTTTATACAATGGATTTTTTAGTAGGTAAGTCTTTAGCTGAATATTTAGATCAGAATGACCTGTTGCCGGTAGCAGATTCCTTGCCGATTTTCAGGCAAGTGTGTTCGGGCCTCGCTTACGCGCACGATCGCGGCATTGTTCATCGCGACATTAAGCCGGGCAACATTATGTTGATCGAGGAGGCCAAGGCAAATTTGCCGCCACTGGTTAAAATTGTTGATTTTGGCATTGCTAAGTTGTCTTCTTTAGATGGCGCTGCAGTTCAAGGTTTAACCAGGCCGGGCGAAATTGTAGGCAGTCCTCTATACATGAGCCCTGAGCAGTGTTCTGGGAAAAATCTTGATTTCCGCACTGATATGTATTCGGTTGGCGTAACCATGTTTCAGGCATTAACCGGACGAGCGCCCCTGATCGGCAGAAGTGCTATTGAAACTATTTCCATGCATCAAACCACAGTGCCCATATTGATGTCTGAAGCAGCGCCAGACTTAGACTTTCCTCAGCAGCTCGAAGAGATTGTGGCGCGATTATTGGCTAAATCACCAGAGCAGCGTTATGATTCGCTGGCTGACGTGGCGCGAGAGTTGCTCGATCTGGAAAGAGGCAGCAGTAACGGCTTGAGCGAAGGCGCAAGTAATCTACCAAGCAAAAACTTTGTCAGGCAAATTGATGACTCATATGCTGGTGGTAGCACCATTAGCGATACCAATTCGATGATGCTTAAAAGAGTGAAAAATCTTTGTGTAATTTTTGCCGCTGTCGTTGCGCCACTATGTCTTGTCACTGCTGTCGTTTTGTCAGTCTTGCAGCCTCGTCGGGGAGCTGCCGATCGCACTGCTAAATATAAGCGTTCTCTGGCAACCTCGATTGCGCCTCAAGGAGATCAGGCGCAATCGAGGTTGCTTAATGATACGATAGAAAACGACGCTCTCTCTCAAGAGCAAAAATTCAAAATCGAGGCTTTTTTAAAAAGTAGGAAAAAAACCTTTGCTCATTTAGAGATCATCCGGGGCAAGGTAATGACGGTCTTTGAATTTCCTGCTCAATTTAGTATTGGCAGATTCGTTGCTAAAGCTCCACAGGCAAAAGCCACTGTTGGTGGTCGAGCAACGGGTCGTGTAGAAGTGGCTTTGGGGTCGCAGTTTAAATTTCAGGCTAATAAGTCTGTGAACGCTTATCCGAATTTGCTTGGTTACTTTGGCCCCGAAGATGTGCACTGGCTTCTAATTGATGAAGGGCAAACACGCACTAGTTTGCTAGTGGAAAATCTTCGACGTTTAACCGGTTTACGTAGTCTCGATTTGCGCTCTTATCAGTTAATTGATAAGGATTTGCTCTGGATCGACAAAATGGATAAACTTGGTGCTTTAGGTCTTCCCAGTTCGACACTAAGTGGTCAGGCTCTTGCCAGAAGCCCGATATTGTCAAAGTTGCACCGCCTGCAAATTCACAATGTTTCTGATATTACGCCGGTTCTTAAATCGATTAGTGCGACTACTCCTCTTGCCGAACTCGATATCAGCTATTGCGGAGTAGATAGTGCTGATCTAAACGACATTGTAAAAATGCGGATGCTCCGCCGACTGAGTCTCAGAGGTGCCAAACTTGCAGATGCCGATGTGGCAAAGTTGGCTAAACTACCCCAAATTCGCGACCTTGACCTGCGGGAATGCAAATTGATTACGAGTGATGTCTATCAGGTATTGAAAAACTTCAAGAACTTGAAACAGCTAAATCTACCGAGCGAGATACAAAATGATGAGCAAGATGAGGCACTGAGCAAAGTTTTGCCCGCTTTGCGCAAGGTCGATTAGACTATTACGCTAATTTCAGTCATTTTTTCTTTTGCTGATTCCGGCAATGACGTGGGCGTTATACAATGCGTACCGTATTGAATATCCCGTCAATAATAAGGAGTCCTTTTGACACGTCTTTTTAAGCCAATAAGCCTGTCATCAGTGCAACTTAGCAATAGAATAGTCATGGCTCCTATGACACGACTCCGGGCTCACGACGACGGTCATCCCTCGAGCCCCATGGCAGATTACTATGCTAGCAGGGCAAGCGCTGCCCTAATCGTCACCGAGTGCACTATGGTTGGTCCTCTGAGCCATGGTTACATGTGCGTCCCTGGTATGTACATGCCTTCTCATGGTAATGGCTGGCGCGCTGTCACAAATGCGGTGCACGATAAAGGTGGCAAGATTTTTCTGCAGTTGTGGCATTGCGGAAGAGTAAGCCATCGTGAATTGTTAGGCGATCGGCTTCCCTTGGCGCCATCGGCAATAGCTGGCGTCGGAGACCTGCATACGCCGATCGGCAAGCGGGCTCTTGATACTCCCAAAGAAATGACCCTTGCGGAGATTAAAGCTGTAGTAATTCAATTCAGAAAGTCAGCAGAACTAGCAAAGGAAGCCAATTTTGACGGTATCGAACTGCACGGTGCCTTTGGCTATTTGATAGATCAGTTTTTTCAAGACTGCAGTAATAAGCGCACTGATGAATACGGCGGCAGTCCTGAAAACCGTTTTCGCTTTTTGCAAGAAATATTGGCGGCTGTCCAACCAGCTTGGGAACTAGAACAAGTAGGAATCAAGATTTCACCGAGTAATACTTTTTACGGCATGGGCGACTCCAAGCCTGATGAAACTTTCGCTTACGTAATTCAAGCACTAAACAAATTTTCCCTTGCCTACCTGCATATCATGCAGCCTACCCCGGATGACATTGCTGCTGGACAGCCTATTGCTGATACCGTGCAATTTGCACGTCGATATTATGACGGAACAATCATTGCCAATGGTGGCTACGACGCACAATCTGCCGAACGTCTTATTGAGTCAGGCATAGCTCAGATGGTCTCCTTTGGCAAGTTGTTTCTCGCTAACCCAGATCTACCAAGAAGGTTTGCCGAGAACGCTTCGTTTAACGAACCAAACCCCAAGACCTTTTATGGACGTGGTCCTTTGAGCATTGAAGGATACACAGACTACCCAGCACTGATCTAACATCTAGATCCAGCTTCGAATAGCGTCAGGTGATCACGCATGTGGCCAATCAGGCACTACACCGCCGTCTTTGACAGTTCTTAAAGAGCTAAACTCTACAATCTCCTCCGATTGTTTATGTAATTTCCGGCGCTTTTCAGCTTGAGTTGAAAGGCAAAAAAGCTGTCACTTTAAAAGCTGGTCAGAGCTTGGCTGAGCCCTTTAACACGGTTATGCGCGCATTTAACCCAAGTGACTCCGTCGATACCGAAATAGTTATCGTACAGATTGCCGATCCTAAAAAACCTTTTTTAGATCCTGTTAAACAGTGAAAGTGGTACCAATTGAACGGCCACAAACATTGTCTTTGGCATACTAGGTCTCTATTCGAAGTTTTCGAGCTCCCGCTGCATCGTTTTCGACTGGTCACACACCGAACCCAGACCTCTTGAGCACCGGGCTTGAGCGAACTCGGATTATGAGTCGATGACTTCGAGTATAATCGCGTCCAAGTAATGACCCGATTCTGAGTTTTATAATGCACGTCATAGTCACTGCCATTGGTAGCGCCGGCGATATCAATCCCATGCTCATGTATGCATGCGAACTCGACCGCCGCGGTCATGACGTAGATTTTATCGCCAACGGCTATTTCGAAGAGAAGGCAAAAAAAGCAGGGCTCAATTTTCTGGCGCTCGGAAGCTCAGACCTATACTTGAAAGCTGTCGCTGACCCGGAGCTCTGGAATCCACCAACAGCCTTCCAGGCGGTTTGGCGAAGTGAGAAAGAGAGTCTCCAGCTGAGCCTTGACCTGATCGAGCAGCACTTGAGACCAGATACGGTGCTAGTCGGTTCCACTCTCGCGTTCGGTAGTCGCCTAGCGCAGGAGAAGCACCACAAGCGTGGCTCGACAATTCACTTGGCCCCAAGCTGTATCATTTCTGCCTTTGATCCGATGGCTATGCCTGGACTGCCGTTTTTTCCGATCTTGCCTTTACCTGTGAAGCACCTGGCAATGTCCGGCATAGATAAGTTTTGGTTAGACAAAACCTGTCTAATCGATCTCAATCAGATTAGAAAACAAAACTGTCTACCTCCGATTAAGAGCGTAATGCGCAAATGGATGCATTCGACCGATCAAGTGCTTGGAGCGTTTCCTGATTGGTACGCAAAACCTCAACCGGACTGGCCACCGAATACGGTGCTGACCGGTTTTCCTGTCTATGATCGCCCAGAAGATCAAACCCTAACTCCTGAGCTTGAAGCATTTTTGAGGGCAGGTGAGGCACCAGTTGTATTCACAGCCGGTTCCGCAATGGCACATTCGAAAAAGCATTTCGAAACCGCCGTCGCAGCCGCTCAACAGACCGGACTGCGTGCCATATTGGTATCGGCTTTTCCGGAACAGATTCCGCAAAATTTACCCTCAACAATTATGCACGTCCAATACGCACCATTTTCGGTGCTCTTTAGACGAGCTTGTATAGTCCAACACCATGGTGGCATAGGGACAAGCATCCAGGGTCTCGCCGCCGGCATACCACAGATAGTAACTCCCTTCGCCCACGATCAATTTGACAATGCCTTCCGTCTACAGAGACTAGGCGTAGCGCGTGAGCTAAATCGCCTCAACCCGAACCAATGGGCAAGAACGCTGGGCGAATTGAAAAATAGCAAATCAGTCGAATCTGCATGCCGAAAAACGAAGGCGCTGATCGATGAAGCCGCGCCCGCCTCCGCCATAGGTGCCGATGCCATTGAAGGGCTAGCGTAGAATATCTATTAACACGATCACAAATAGCCGCTATTTTACCATTTTCGCCATTTATTTAAGTACGCCTTCTAGGCGGGAATCAATGCTGGATTCGGAAACCCCTCCCACTGATTCACTTATGACCTTGCCCCCTTTAAAAATCTTGATGCCAGAGCTTCAATGGTAGGCGAAAGTTTTCTGCATGGCTGGCACCAGTCGGCGTAGAAATCAACCAGCACTGGTCTATTCGCTTTGACCACGTCTTTGGCAAACGCGGCATCGCCGCTGGCCTTTTCAGACTCTTCCGCCAGTGCCGGAAACAGAGGTACAAAAAGGCAAAACGCCAGAACCCAGGGAACGATTGCCCTTTGCAGTAGTTTCAGATTCATCTATTTTCCTCAAATAACCAGACATTGTTTATACGAAGGCGCTTTGAATTTTATTCCATTTTTCGACTCCAGTGAACGTAGTGAGCAACTCTGTACGGCGATCCAATTTTTTTGACAAATTTCAGGGTTGATTGTGTCGGAGCCAATTTAGAGGTCCAGAGCCTGGATGGTAACTGGTATTTTTCATTTGACTGACAGACCAGGACTTCTCCGATGAGTTCAGCCTTGGTACTCTAAAAGTAGGAACTGCCCCTCACGGTGAAGCGCGGGGGAAAATCGCAGTGCGACCATCTCAACCTTTACGTCTGAACGCGGGCGAAGTTTTGGAGAAATATGCTGACCTTTTAAATACCCGGCAACAGTCGCGTAGCGCCAAATCTGGCACGCTTGACCGGTTTGGTCGATCTGACCGCCAACAAGGCAAGCTTTACGACAGCACACTGCCGATTTTAAATAAGTTGCCCAGGCTGGTTCATTTAGAACTATCCAGGCCATTCGTAAGTGTTGGTGCTGTATCCAGGCTTAGCCTTTTGCCAAAGTTGCACTACCTCAGTCTTAACTGGATGCCCTCAGTCTCGCCTGTGCTAAAGGTGCTTTCAACATCGGATAATATTAGTGAAATCAGTTTGAAAAATGTGCCGGTGACCGAGGCTGACATGAGGTTGATTGCCCAGATGAAAAGACTCAGGAGTCTGAAAGTAAACTTGTGCGATATCACCGCTACTGATCTGGAAGCATTGTCTCCAGCCAAGAAACTGCTATTTCTTGGTTTAAACCAGTTCAAGGGCAAGCCGGCAGATATTGTGGAAGTGTTGAAGAAGTTTAAGCATCTGCATGAGTTGAAACCACCCTTTGAAGTGCTCGATGATAAAGCCATTGCTGAATTGCGCAAAGCCCTGCCGATGCTTAAAGCCTTGCGATAATTGATTTATTGTGTCAATCATTTTCTTCGATTTAAGCCAAAAGGAAATCACTATGTTGCCTCTGCCACCAACTCCGCCATTCAACCTCGAAACCGCAATCCAAAAAATTCGCATGGCTGAGGACAACTGGAATTCGTGCGATCCTCAGCGTGTTTCGCTCGCATACACCCCAGACAGTTGGTGGCGCAATCGCTCCGATATTTTTCAGGGACGCGAGGCCATTGTTGAATTCCTTAAGCAAAAGTGGATGAGAGAACTGGACTATCGCTTGATAAAAGAATTATGGGCTTTCGGCACAGACCGCATCGCTGTGCGTTTCGCTTATGAATGGCACGATCAAGATGGCAACTGGTTTCGCTCTTATGGCAACGAGAACTGGGAGTTTAACGAAACTGGCCTGATGCGCTATCGTCATGCATCGATCAATGATTTAGTGATAAAAGAGTCAGATCGCAAATTCGATTGGTCACGCACCGAACCCAGACCGCTTGAGCACCCGGGCTTGAGCGATCTCGGTTTGTGAATGTCGGGTTACCAGTTGCATAGTGGCCGCGCCTTTTTGGCTGACCGAAGTCTTGTGAATCGGCCGAATGTGGCATAATCTGTTTGATAGCGTTTCTGCGTCTGTTCGCTCTTATAGTTTTCTGCTGAGTAAACCTAATTCGAATGCCTTATCTTCACAATGTGATCGAGCTTATAGGTGGCTATGTCGACGTTGTCGGTGTTGCTGTGATTGTAATCAGCATTTTACTGTCAACTGTGATTTACCTCCGAACATTTAGAATTGATGATGGCTACCGTCGCTATAGACAAAATCTTGGTAAAGGAATTTTGCTCGGACTCGAAATTCTGGTTGCCGGCGATATCATTCGCACAGTGGGAGTCGCCCCGACAATGGAATCGGTGCTCGTCTTAGCATTAATTGTGCTTGTGCGAACTTTCCTAAGTTGGTCTTTGGAAGTTGAACTGGAAGGCCGATGGCCCTGGCAAAGTGCTGTTATTAAGCAAGGCTAGGCATGCCGACGAGGCAAGGAACCGCCGAGACTTTAGCAGGGCGCATAATATCGGCCGGGCATTTAGGGCAAGCTGCTCAAGAGTCGCCTATGATTATTCATCTGGGGCCATTGGTCTAAGCATCGATAGGAATAGAAGTTCATGAATCATAATGGCAGTGAAAAAGTGATACCAGCAAACGTTGCAAGCATTGAGTCTCGCCGTGCCGCATTGCATGAACTTGGCGCCGAAACTCTTGCCGATGCACTACTTGGTTTGGCACCACTGAGTGAGGCAGTAGAACAAACCATCGAG
>Ga0163144_10002749_pt1 | contig 40285 bp, 36 predicted proteins | sample OliLak19BULKMAT1_FD_123175 | JGI IMG/M metagenome (GOLD analysis project Ga0163144, IMG submission 123175) | Freshwater microbial mat bacterial communities from Lake Vanda, McMurdo Dry Valleys, Antarctica - Oligotrophic Lake LV.19.BULKMAT1 | ecosystem: Environmental > Aquatic > Freshwater >...
GTTTCAATCAGGCTGTAGGCTTCCTTGAAGGAGCGGGAATTTTCCACCAATTTGAAATACCCGGAGCCGATGATCTTGGAAATCATTTCCCTGGAAACAGAAGAGTGGTCATTATCGACCACCACGAGGTTGATGTTTTTAAACTCGTAGTTGGCTGCCAGGGGCAAAATTAAAAACTGCATCGTTGGCATCACGATGATGAGCGCCAGAATGGTTTTGTTCCGGAATATTTGCTTGAATTCCTTTTTAAGCAATATCAGTAAGGTGCGCATTAGTCTAGCCTGATTTTAAATCTTTTAATACTCACGCCGAAAAACAGCAGCGTAATGCCTGCCAATATCAGCGTCTCTTTCCAAACAGCAGCAAACGAAGCTCCCTTGATCATCACCGCTTTGACAATGATGTAGTACCATTTGGCGGGCACGATGTTGGAAACCACCTGCAGGGGTATTGGCATATTTTCGATGGGGAACATAAACCCACTCAACATAAGTGTTGGCAGCATCATGCCCATGAGGGAAATGAGCATCGCCACTTGCTGGGAACTGGTTTGAATGGAGATCAGGATGCCCAGCGTGAGGCAGGTGATGATGAACAGGGTGCTTTCGGCCAGCAACAATGCCAGGCTGCCATTAATCGGGACATCCAGCACGAAGACGCTCAGCAGGAGAATAGCGCCGAGGTTGATGAGTGACAACAGCAGGTACGGCACTGCTTTGGAAATAATCACCACGGCAGGCCGCATGGGTGATACCAGCAATACTTCCATGGTTCCCGTTTCCTTTTCTTTTACAATGGCTATGGCGGTCATCATCACGCAGACGAGCAATAGCACCATCGCCATTACGCCGGGCACAAAATTGGGCGCTCCTTTGAGTTGGGGATTGTACAACATCCGTATCTCTGTATCAATCTGGTATGGCAGTTTGGACAACTTGTATTGTTCCGCCTGATAATCCAGCACGATGGCCGACAGGTAGTTGTTGATCTGGTTGCCCATGTTGATGTCGGTCGCGTCGACGATTATCTGGATTTGGGGACGGTTGTTGCGCGACAAGTTTTCCTGGAAATCTTCCGGGAACACCACAACGGCTTTTATTTTCCCTTCCTGAAACGAGGCTTCTATCTGTTCATGGGTCAGCACATTTTTTTCGATGTCGAAATAGCGGCTGGCATCAATTTTAGCGGTGATTTGCTGTGAAGCATAATCTTTGGCGTAATCGACGATGACAACCCGGCTGTCCTTAACCTCGCTGCTCAGGGCAAAACCGAAGAGCAGCACCTGCGCCACGGGCATCCCAAACAGGATGAGCAGCACTTTTTTGTCGCGCAGCACGTGGTAGAACTCCTTTTGTATGAAGGTGAATAGTTGTTTCATTATTCAGCGCGTTTTGCACCCCTGGCCAATTGGTAGAACACCTCGTCCATAGAATTGGCTTTGAATTGCTGTTTCAGGTTGTGGGGCGTATCGAGGGCAGCGATCACGCCGTCGACCATGATGGATACGCGGTTGCAGTATTCGGCTTCGTCCATGTAGTGGGTGGTGACGAAAACGGTAATACCACTGTCGGAGGCTTCGTAAATCAGGTCCCAGAACTGGCGGCGGGTGAGCGGGTCGACACCGCCCGTGGGTTCATCGAGGAATACAATTTTAGGGTTGTGAAAAATGGCGACGGAAAAGGCCAGTTTTTGTTTCCAGCCGAGCGGCAGTTCCTGTACCCGTTTTTTTGCTTCTTTTTCCAGGCCCAGTTTTTGGATCAATTGAGCGCTTTTGGTTTTGATATCCGCATCGCTCATGCCGTAAATACCGCCAAAAAAATCGAGGTTCTCTTGAATGTTGAGGTCTTCATACAAAGAGAACTTCTGGCTCATGTAGCCGATGTTTTTTTTGATGCTTTCCGTTTGGGTGTACACGTCGAAACCAGCCACCGCTGCGGCACCGGAAGATGGCGCGAGCAAGCCGCAAAGCATGCGCATGGCGGTGGTTTTTCCTGCGCCATTGGCACCCAGGAATCCGAATATCTCTCCTTTTTGAACGTCGAATGTGACGGCGTTTGTAGCGATGAAATCACCGAATTTCTTGGTGAGCTTGTCTGTTTTTATGACGATCTCTTTCATGGGTTAATGCAACAATTTAATAAAACAATCCTCTATACTCGCTTCCACGGGTACCACCTCCACTGCTTCCATTCCTTTTTTCTCCAAAAATGCGATCAATTCCCCCGCTTTCAGCCCATTTTTTTTAGCCACGGCCACGTGAGCATATTCCCCAAATCCGAAGCAGCTCAGCACCTTATCATATTGGTTCAGCGCCTGTATCATGGCCGACATCCGATTGGATTTTACGGCGTACAATTGATCGGGATATCCTGCTGAAATATTTGCGGGTGTGTCGATGGACAGTATTTTTCCGCCCTGCATTAGGGCAATCCGGTCGCAGCTGGCGGCCTCATCCATGTAAGGCGTAGCGACCACAATGGTGATGCCCTGGGCTTTCAAGCGCTTCAGCATTTCCCAAAATTCTTTTCTGGAAACGGGATCAACGCCAGTGGTGGGTTCGTCTAAAAAGAGCACGCTGGGTTTGTGAATCAACGCGCAACAGAGGGCTAGTTTTTGCTTCATGCCGCCGGAAAGCGCGCCCGCGCGGCGGTTTTTAAACGGTTCTATCTGTACATAGATGTCCTCGATCAGGCTGTAATTCTCCTCAATGGTGGTATTGAACACGGTGGCAAAAAAGTTCAGGTTTTCTTCCACACTCAGGTCCTGGTAAAGGGAGAACTTACCGGGCATGTAGCCCACACGGCTCCTGATTTCACGGTAGTCTTTTACGGTATCGAAGCCATCCACCGCAGCAGTGCCGCTGTCGGGTAGCAGCAGGGTGGTGAGCATGCGGAAGAGGCTGGTTTTCCCCGCGCCGTCTGGGCCGATCAATCCGAAAATCTCCCCTTTATCGACCGAAAAGGAGATGTTGTCCACTGCAAGGAGCTTTTCCTTGCCGTAGGTCTTGGTGATGTTTTTAACAGATACGGCGACCATAGAATTTCTTGTTATTTTCGATGCGGGGTTTTAACACACATGTTTTTTTCAACACATAGACACATAAGTAAAAGGGCAAAATTGCAAAAAGCAAAAGGCAATGAAAATCAAGACCTTAGGTGAAAATTAGTTCAAACTAATTTCTGCCAAATACTTAGGAACATAGAAAACATAGATTTTGAGTACGTATAGCTATGTTTTCTATGTCCCCTATGTGTCTAAGTGTTGAAAAAAATATAGTGTTCACGCATTACAATTGCACCTCCCCATACATCCCGATTTTGAGCGTCCCGTCATTCTTCACTTTTATCTTCAACGCATACACCAGATTGGCCCTCTCATCTTTGGTTTGAATGGTTTTAGGCGTAAATTCTGCTTTGTTGGATATCCAGGTCACGGTGCCCGGTAGTTCTTTCAGTTTGTCGGGCCCGTTGTCCACAAAGACTTTTACGTTTTGCCCGGTTTTTACAGACGACAGTTGTGCTCCCGTGATATAGGCGCGCAGCGTCATTTCCGATACGTCGGCGATTTTGTAGAGTGGCTTGCCCATGGTGGCAAATTCTCCGGCCATGGCGTATTTGGAGAGCACGATACCGGCTGCCGGGTTTTTGATTTGTCCGCGCGCTATCTGGTCATTTACCTGTTCCACTCTTTTTTGGATACCGGGTTTTTCGCTTAAAATGCCCCGGTTTTGAAGGGTAACACTGGCGCGGGTGGAGGCGATTTGCTGTTCGAGTACGCCTAGTTGTTCTTTGGCGACAGCCAGTTGTTTATTCAAAACGGCTACTTGCCCTGTTGCATCCTCCCATTGTTTGCGCGTAGCAGCATCGGCTTTGACCAGGTTTTTCAAGCGAATCCATTCTCTGTCGGCATCTGTAATTTGCTGTTCCAGCACCCCGATTTGAGCTTTTTGGGTTGCGCTTTGCGCCTTCAAAATAGCAACCTGTGGCCCGGCATCAGTGGTTTTCTCGCCGATGGCATGGAGACTGGCTTCAATTTGGCCTTTTTGGAGTTCCAATCCCAGTACATCGATGCTGCCCACAGTTGCATTTTTTGCCAGAGAGTCGCCTTCTTCGAAGTTTAGTTGCAGGATTTTTCCCGTCGCCTCTGCGCTAACAATAATTTCATCGGCTTCGAAGGTGCCGGAGGCGTCGTATTTCGTCTTGCCGTTGTTGCAGGAGGCGAGGGCCATCAGGGCGATTGAAATGAGTGTTATCTTGTTCATTTTGATGAAATTATAGGCTAATTGCCAGTTGTTGTTTTTAGGTTGTAAGCGGCCATTAAGTACTGAATATCGTGCAGTATTTTTCCCTGTCGGGCGCTGTCTTCGGCGTTCACTTCACGCAGGTAATCGTTGGAAGTGATGACCCCGTTTTCCAATTGCACTGAAGCGGTGTTTTTGACACTGCCGCGCAAGGCGATGATCTCTTCGTCGGCACGGAGAAGGGCTTGCAGTTTGCTGAGTTCCGCGGTTTGTTGTTTGAGGGCCAGGTTGGTATTGAACATAAATACGTCTCTTTGCACGTCAATCGTCTTTTTGTTCAAATCCAACAGGTTTCGTTCGTTTTTAAGGGTGTAATAGCCCGATAGTGGCACATTAAACCGTAGACCGCCGATGTAGTAGGGATCAAAATCGTTGCTGAGGAAGTTGAAAGCGGGTCTGCCAATGCCGCCTTGGAAAAACAGGTTGAGTTTTGGGCGATTTTTAGCCTTCAGGAGGCCGTTTTGGGTATCCATGGTTTGGCGTTGGTAATCGAACAGCAGCAGTTCGGGGCGATTGATGGCAAGGGAAAGGCCAGGGTTTTTGGGCGTGGCAAGTTGGGTTTTTTCGTCCAATGATAGCCCCGTTAATAGCCCCAGCATGTCGAGGAAAGCCTTTTTATTGGATTGTAATTCAAGGGTACGCTGTCCGACTTTCAACCATTCCGCTTTCAACAAGTCGACACTGCTTTTGAAGGCAGCGCCATTGTCTACCGCGCCCTGCGTTTTTCGGATGCCGTTTTGTATGTCTTTTTGCAGCAGATCCGTTTGTTTGAGCTGTTCATCGAGCAGGAGGACGCCAAAAAACACCTGATTCACCCTGTCCTGGAGTTTGAACAGTTCCACCTCCAGCTTTTGTTGCTCCACCTGGGCATTGGCTTGAAGGATACGCTTTTGTTGTTTGATGGCACCACCATCATAAATGGCCTGGTTGAGCTCCGCATAGATTTTGTATTGATCCTTGCTCAATTGCGTAACGCCGGGAAGTTGCGCCGGAAATTGTATGACATCCGATTGGTAAGTAGCTTGACCGTTGATGTTAAATTGGGGCAAGTAACCTTTGGAGGCGTTCTCAATGGTGTATGCGCTGCTTTTTTCAATTAGTTCGTGCTGCTTCAACAGCGGGTAGTTTTGCCGGGCCAATGCATAGCATGTATCGATGTTGAGCCCGGTAGATTGCCCCTTTGCGCCCAAACTGGCCAAAAGGAATAAAAGCGGGATCATTGATTGGAAGATGTTGTTCATCTGCTTTAATCTTTTGTTTAATAATTGGGCAAATTTTTTTTAATCCACGGCCAACATGGCCCGAACCCAGCTGGGTATCAGTTTTCTGCGCTCTTCCATCATGTTGTCAAAACCAGTTTTTTGAACGGATTCCATTGATCCAAATATCGGTTTGGCAGCAAACGGGAATACTGTCATGCCGAGAATATTCAACATGAAATGAATGGGATTGATATCCGGCTTCCGTTCACGAATTTGAAGGAAAAAGTTCGTTTGCTCCAAAAAGGTAGCAATGGGAATTTTTCTTTGAATTCGGTCGGGATGTTCCCGCAACTCGCTCAGTACAAAAATCGGCAGGTCGGGATGCTCCAGCAACATGTCGATATAATGGCTTACTAATCTATCGATTTTGGTCTCCAGACTGGTGCTTTCATCAATCAAAATCGGAACTAATGTTCCAAATAGCTGCTGAATGCGTTCCAGCATAATTTCTTCAAAAAGCTTTTCTTTGCTGCGGAAGTAGTAGTTCAACAGGGCCAGGTTGATGCCGGCCTCCTCTGCAATGTCACGGGTGCGCGTAGCGGCATACCCTTTTTGGGTAAACACCTTGCGGGCGGCTTCCTTGATTTTCTGCTCCGTGGAGAGGTCGACTTCTGTGTCAGGCTTGATCGCCATTGCTGTTGGTGTATTGAAAATGTGGGGCGAAGGTAATGGAAGATTTTTGAACTAAACAAATTTTTTAATCAAATGATTAGTTTTTATGTTTAAATTTTTAGAAAACTTTACTTTTTAGTTGAAAATCGCATACTTTTGTTTGAACGTTCCATTAGCCAACCCACCTTTTACAAATGGAGCAAAAAATATGATGGGATGGAAGTACTAAATAGGGGAAGCCGACACTATTCCCGCCTATGCGGGGTGTTAGCCTTCACACTGAAGTCACGGGTTTTGGGTCACAGCACTTGTACTATCTGTACTGCACCTGTATTTCTTGTCATTATATTGTCTTTTTAATAAAAAAGAAAGTATCTTTGCATTTATATACATAATTTTAAATCAAAAAAAATCAACGCAATGGCTGGAACTGACTTTTTGAACTTGGTTATCCGTTTACAACCCAACAATGAAGAATTGGACGTCGAATTATCAAAATATACGACCGGCAAAGAGATCATTGAAGAATTGTTGCGCGAAAAAATTGCACCCCGCAGCAACGCAGAAGGAGAACCCTACATTTATGATCTCACCTCCAAGCGGGGTGTAACGGTTGAAGAAAATAAATGCCTGATGGATTTAGGGATTGTTGACGGCGATACCCTGTTTTTGATACCTAAACTTGTTGCGGGCTAGCGGGATACGCTCTTATGGCCATTTCGCAGAATCCATATCCGAAAACTCTACTCACCCAAACGAACTAATATGAGCTATATCCAGGAAATTCCGCAATATGACTTTAATCATTTGGTATTTAAGGTTGAACGAAAATTTATTGGCTGGGCAAAAGAACACCAAATTATAGCTGCGCTCCACAGCAATGTTATCCGTTGGGAGGTCGTGCAGACCATTACCCCCCTCCACATTCCTACCGTTTACCATATTCATTATTTGTTTAATTCTATTACAGGGCTCAACGTGGACGCGCAGCCGGTGTATGGCAAACATCACATACTGGAAATTGCCCTGCCCGTTAACTACCCTATCCAACCCTCCGTTATCCGTATGGTTACGGATGTTTGGCATCCGAACATCCGTTCTGACGGCCCGTCAAAAGGCCACGTATGCAGCAATGCCCGTAACCTGGGTAAAATGTTCGACCTCTATCAACTGGTACTTCGCATAGGCGAAATTTTACAATATAAAAACTACCATGCCGAAAACACTCCGCCATTCCCGGAAGACAGCGGCGTTGCAAACTGGGTGCTCACAGTGGCCGAACCCCAGGGCATTGTGAACAAACACCGCAATATTTTTGTCGATGATACCCCGCTCATAATTGATCCCCTTGAAGAAGCTGCCCTGCCGGAACCAGAAAAAACCGCGCAGGAGAATACGCCGCTGGTTACTGCCCCGCTGCCCAGCCAAGCGGATGCAATGCCGGAGCAAAAACGTAAAATGATCATCAAGGGCATAACGCGAAATACCGAGGAAACTCCGCCAGGCAGACAGAAAATCACCTTCAACAAAAAGAATCCGGAATGAAAACCTTTGCGTTTTACAGCCGGCTGATGTGGCTCCTAGCCATTTTATACGCCCCGATTGTGGTATCCGGGCAGGATTGGTCCATTCCTTTTCGTTTTCAAACGAAAAGAGACTCCGCTAAAGGCGAGCTGTTTCTGATTATACAGTACAGAAAAGTTGCCGGAGGAGATGGAACGATTGTATTAAATCGCGAAGACAAACCAATTGACTTTAAAGGCGCAGAAATTTTTCAATTGGAAATTTATGTCAGGAACGTCAAAATAAAAAATAAGGCAAAGGAGGACTTGCGAATTGAATTTGGATCCGGGCCAGCGCGGCATAAATTTCAACCTACTTCTATATTCCCGTTAGTCGTGGAGTTGGACGGTTTCAAACCCAACTCCAAGAATTATGTGATGACCTTCAACGCGCTTCAAAACGGCGCTGACACCCTTATTTTGCCGATCCGGGTTTTGGATAAAAATAGCGGCCAAGTCCTGGCCGCCTTTAATGCAAAAATCCCCTTAAAAATAATTGGCATCCCTAGACTACCTACTCCGGAGGAAATCTTATGCAAAGCATGTGGAAATTATAGTTTTGACACCTGTTTTTTGCTGTTGAAAAAATCCCCCAATTCTCCTTGTCGCTCCGATGCTCTCGGCAAAATAAACAATTTTGACGAACGCTTTTGGGCAGAATGCCAAGACCCCCAAAATCCAAAAAAGCGCAACAATGAGTGCTTAACCCGATATCTTGATTATTTTAAAAACAAACAATACACTGGCAAATACGATAGCCTAGCTCGGGCCTGGCTGAAAGAAAAGCCACAGCCACCGCCACCGGCAACAACGACATCGGCAACAAAAAAAACAACAACAACAACAACAATAACACCGCCAAAGGAACCCCTAAGCCTTATCCTCGGCCAAAAACAACCCGATGGCAGCTGGCCCTTAAAAATAAACCACGCGACATCGCCCCGTTACAAAGACATTTCCTGGGATGAAGGATTGGAAGTCAGCTGGAGTGCCGATTCGTCCATGCTTCAGGTGCGTTACCCACCCGGAGGTGGCATTTACGGTATCCTGGTGCAAGACCCTGATGGCCGGCGGGATTCAATGATGTTTGAAGATGATGCCATGTTGATCCGGCTGGAAACGGACGCGTCCAGGCAACAATACAGCTTGCAGATCAGTCACGGCCAAAGCCCGTATCGCATCGACTTTGTTGACGGCCGCGGCGTTGTGTTTTCGGTAAAAAGGAACGACAACACACCGTATGAGTTTTCAATAGGGGATCTGATAGCTGCTGGGCTCGTCGGCCTGGTAACCATTAAAGCCCGCGATGCCGATGACCTGACCGACCGGGTGGTGCCCACTAAAATTAATTTGCCACCGCCGACAGACAGTTCGTTCTGGCTCCTCCTTGGGGGCGCTATCGGCCTGGTGCTGTTTCTGGTGTTGTTGCTGTATTGGCGCCGAAGAAAAATCAAAAAACAGATGATGGAACAACCTTACCCATAAAAATTAAAGTGCTTTACCACCCCTAAGTCCTTAAATAAATGAAGATTCAAAAACGATATATCGGCCTGATTCTGGTGTGGCTCCTCTGGGCATTTCCGGCCCTCGGCCAGGTCAGAACTTTTGAATTTCCTAATGGCGAGCAACCGGTCAAGGGCTCTTTTGAATTTACACCAAAAACAACGGACAACTTGGGCATTGTTCTCCAAACAAAAAATGGGGTGTATGAGTTCGACTGTTCCAATATCAAAATAAATGAGCAAGGGCATATTTATTTGGAACTAAAAAATTTTCAATCTACTGGCACCACTGATTATGTTGCGGCATATTTCAACATTCAGAAATGGAATGAGGTCAGCGGTGCATTAATGGGTGCCTGTCTTGTTCCAGATTCCCCACAACGCCTTTATTTTACCCCCACTAAAAACGGGTCTGGGACAGTAAAAATAACATATAAAGTCTATTTAGGGCAGTGCAATGTCGGGACGCAAAAGCTAGATAATCAAGAATTTACTTTTTCTTACAAAATTTTCGGCTTTAAAACACCTTCCGCCAACCCGGAACCACCCAAAAACATAACACACGACCCCCCAGAGCGCAGAGCGCCCATCACAACAGTTGTCACTCCAAGTGCTCCAACGCCAAAGGTTTCACGTTTGCCTGAAGTTCAAACGGCTTGTGTTTACAGGGATTTTATCCAAAAGCATAAAGGCACTGAAATTGGCAATCGCGCCGAAATTATTTTAGAAAAGTTGATTAACATCAGTGATATTCAATACCAAAAAATTGAAACCGGAGAAAAAACCCATCTGAAACTTCAGTTTTCTAATATTGTGCAGCCGCAAGTAGATACAATATTCGGCTCTACTATAGAAAAACTGGATACTGCACAATTCGCCTGTTCTGGTCAGCTGATTATTCTAGGTGTTACCAACCTAGATAACTTGTACATTGCCATTTCTGACAAAGGGAAGCCCGCGGGAAAAGATAGGTTGGAAATCAAGTTCGGCAATATTTTTACCGTAAAAACCATCCATTTCGACACTGATTCCATCATTTTGCTTTTCAACAAGGGCAAGCTGCCCTACCAGATTACCTTTTATGATGCGGCTGGGCGCGCAGTAATCAAACCAATTAGTGGTATTACCGACAGCGTTTGGACGTTCAGCATGAAACAACTTACCGAAAATAAAATTTTTGGCGATATCCGCCTGGAGGTAAACGACAGTGGAAACGGCCTGTTCATCTCTCCCTATCTAAATCTCGAACCCAAGGCCCAAAATTGGTACTGGTTGTTCTTACTTATCTTCCCTGTTATATTATATTTCCTAAACAACCGGAGGCAGCGCCGGATTCACGAAAAGTATCAGCGGTTGAAAGAAGAAAAAAATGCGGAAGCTGCGAATTCGCCCACACCGGAAGAGGCTAGCCCCGCTCAAAATGAATCGGATGTGCCTGCTAAGCCGGAAGCGCCAATAATAGCCGGAAAATCCGGCGGCATGACCATCCTAAGCAGACGCGCATCGCCCAGCGCTGAAGTTACCATCCTATTAGAAAATGCAGTGGCACCCTTCCAATTGAACGAACAGGAATATGCGGTACTGGGTATGCAAAGCCATTGGGACGATTCAGCTGTAAAAACGATTTACCTGCATCGGAGTAGTATTGGGGATATAGACAGTTTTATCCGAACCCACAAGAACGACTTTTTGGATGAAAAAGAAAACTCCGTTCCTGAAATTGGGGGGCTGCTCTTGGGCAATGCTTTCCAATTGCAAACCGGCGGGCCCTACCTCGTTGGCATTGATAAATTCATTCAAATCACCCCCGAATCGCACGATAAATTTCAACTGGAATTCAGCACCCAAAGCCTGGCGTACGAGTTGGGTATTGTTCAGGATGACTTCCCCAACCTGACCGTTGTTGGCTGGTTCCATACCCACCCGGGCCACGGGCTGTTTCTTTCCAAGCCCGACCTGGCCATTCAGGATGGTTTTTTCGACAAGCCATACCAGTTCGCTATGGAAATAGATACCCTGTCGGAAGATTTAGACACTGGCTTTTTCACCCGTCGCCATTCCGGTCAAATCAATAATGCAGCGTTTTTGCGCACGGGCGCCAAATGGTTTGTCTGGGCGGAAATTGAAAAAATTACCCGAAAAAGGACATGAAAAAAACTGCCACATACCTGATTCTGCTATTTTTACTGTCTGGTATTTCTAGACCAGCATTTGCCCAAACGGAGTTTTCTGCTGGAAGGGTATCGCTGGACACTCAAAAATTCACGATTAATATTGAGATCAAAGCCTTGTTCAAAGGGCGCCCGATGTCCAACCTTAATCCCAAAGGCCAGGATTTTAAAGTGCTCGAAATACTGCCGGGTAAACTTGGAGATACCTTGGTACCGCTGCGTCTCGATACACTCGTCCGCACCCGCCGGGCTACAGCATTACAGGAAAAACTAAACGTAGTGTTTTTACTTGACTTGAGTGCCAATATGGATAGTAATGCCGTGCGGCAAGCCAGGGCGATCATAAACACGGCCCTCCTGCGTTTTCCGCCAAACGAATCATCCAATTTCTTTTTGGTTGCAGGCTTGCAAAAGTCGGAACGGGTACCGCTCAATCCCGCCAACCCTGAGCCAGCCTTAGCGACTATTTCAGGCAACAGAGAAACCCCGGATTTGTATCATGCGATTATCCAGCAAATGCGTTTTCTGCGGCGGCTCGAAGGCAAACAAGTGTTGATTATTCTGAGCAATGGCAAAAATAGACCGGCTAACAGTCTGGATATTTTGCCGGATGTTTCCTTTGACGTTTTGCGCCAGGCCAGTACAATGGGGCTCGATTTTTTTTGTTTCCCAATCGGCTTGGGAAGTACTCCTGATGAGCTGTTTTTCAAGGAGTTGATTGCCAAAACCAAAAACCCTGAAGACAATTACACCCTAAGTACATTGCCGATAAATATCGATGGCATCATCAAAAATTCGCTGATTTATGAAAGCACGCATATTCTCAGCCTCTATCCGCAAAACAGTTATTTCCAAGGCGAAATTCGAAAATACGAGGTCTGGTTGGAAAGCAACAAGCTCCAGTCGGAAACCAGTTACCATGATCTACACAACTCCAGTAACCCTTACATTTTTAAGCCCACTCAAAATGAAGAAATTCTGACCCTGACCTGGTTTTTGGGCGGCGTCGTGATTTTGGTTGGATTCTATGGGATGGCTAGTCTGAGCGTGCCCATGTACCGACGCTATCGGTTTAGAAAGAAATACGTGCAGCAATACCTCCCCAAAAAAGGTATCCGCCAGTTTGACCCCCTGACCAAAGAACAGTTGCGAGAAGGCGAATGGGTGGTGGCGAAATGCCGACAACCAACGCCTCTGGCTACCTGGAATGGGCTTGGCCAATGTCCCAACTACCCCGATTGTATGCATTTTCACGACCCCTGTAGTGGCTCTGGTGCGCCCGAACCGCAAGGCACATTTTTTTCCATGCAAGGTATTTACCGAAAATTGAACTGGGTGTGGTTTGGCGCGCTCGGCGGCTTTACTGGCTGGCTCATTTTTTCCACCTTCAAATACATCGACTTCGGCTGGTACCGGGCGCTTACTGGATCGGTAATTTCCACGCTTATGGGCTCCCAGGCTGCTGATACGCAAGAGCTGGTGAACTTAGCCCAGGGTATGGCTAATAATACTTTGGTGGGGATTGCTTTTGCCATCGGGCTGATTTCCGTGCTATCTTGGATGACCGAGCGGGCTCAATCCCGCGCATTTTCATTTACTAGGGTACTCCTTCGCACCTTGGTTGGAGTTGCTGCTGCCGCGCTCGTATTCATCATCGGGTTCCATATTCAGTACCAACGCATAATCCCTGGCGCGTTTACCGCAGGGATGGTTACCTGGCTGCTTTTCGGGGCAGTGACTGGCATGGCGCTTTCCCTGCGCTCCAGCATTTCATTGGTACGGGGGATGTTAGGCGGCATCCTCGCTTGCCTAATCGGGTACCTCCTGTTTAGCTGGCTGGGCTCCGAAGGGAACATTATGGGCGCCCGCCTGATCGGTTGGGTTATTTTGGGTGCGGTGCTCGGACTGGTGGTTGAGACCGTTTACACCACCCTGGAAGAATTTGAACTTGAAATTATCTCGCCCACCCGCTACCGCCACACCGTGCACATCAGCAAATGGCTAAAATCAAGCCTGTCGGTTATCATTGGTCGGGAACCAGGCTCCTTTGTTTACGTCAAATGGGCAGATCCCGTGGTGGAACTACAGCACGCGCGCCTCACCCTCGACCGCGCACATGTATACCTCGAACCCTTTGCCGAAACGCTGGTCAATGGCCATCCCGCCCCGCTCAATAAACGAACGCGCTTGCAAAATGGTGATTTAATTCAACTGGGTCCCCTGAGCGTCTCCCGTTTCAAATATGTGGAAAAACGCAAAGAAGTACGGCCCCCCCAACCTACACAACAGCCTGCCCATCAGGGAGATAAACTTCGCATCCTCGGGGGCAAACCGCCAGAGTGAACTTTTAATGAAAAAATTTTTTGGGAAGATCATTTTTAAACCAAACACCTGCACCATGAAAACATTTGCCCACCTGATAAAAAAACTGATACCGCTTTATCGCTTTGCCAGCATTATTTGCCTTCTGGTTTTTGTCTGTGTACAAACTGGATATGCTCAGAACTGTTTTATTGCCACGTTGAATTCCGATATAACTACTGTATGCAAAGGCGGTAATATTACTTTTAGTGGATCAATTACGAATAATGGTGCTGATACCTGCGCACACTACACTGTTGAGTTGTGGAAAACAAGCGGCATCGCTGCATTTGAAACATTTTTGCTCAATCAAACGGATAATTACAGTTATCAGTACAACACAAATGGAGACGGTGCCGATTTCTCAGTTTTTGCCAAAATAATTGGGCAAGACTGTGATACAGACTGCAATTCTATGGTGCAAACGCAAACAATTGCTATTGACCTTATTCCTATATCGGCCCAAATTTTTCCTGCCAACCCTATTATTGCCTGCGGCAATAATAATGTAACCCTTACTGCTACAAACCCGCTCGACCCCATGGGCGATTACACTTATACTTGGAAGGGACCCAGCACCCCAAATTTTAGCGGGCCGGAATTAAACGCCAGCATCCCTGGAACTTATTCGGTGACCATAACCCATAATGTTGTTAGCACTTGTTCTGCTACCACATCTGTTTCTGTAACCAATAACTCCCAACTCAACGTTACTATCACCACTGTTCCTTCAAATGGAACCTTTTGCGAAGGCGCGTCTATTTCACTTTCTGCCAGCGCCGGCACCAACTACCAGTATGTCTGGAGTACCGGCACCATACAACAAAGTATAAATGTGAACACAACAGGTACTTATTCCGTAACGGTGACGATGGCGAACAGCACCTGTTCGGGCACGAAAACCAGTGCCGTTACCGAATTGTCAAAGCCCAATTTGGGGGCCCATGCCAATGCCTATTTTGTAAAAACTGGAGGAAGCAGAACAATAAGCTTCAACCCGCCAAGTGGCATAGCAGTGGACTGGCTGCTGCTGGACGTGGTGAATGTACCCTCCCTGACTAAAACCACCGGTACCGGATCGTTTACTGAAAACTACACTTCTGACGACCTCCGGGCGCCTGGTCTGGTGCGCTATAGGGCTCAGGCAAAATACATCTCCGGACAAGGTTGCCCTGGCGAAATTGATACAATTCTCGTGACGGTGATCCCTGAAACTACCGAAGCTCCGTTTATCCCGGAAGTTGTATCGCCCAATAATGACGGCAGCAACGATTTTTGGAATGTGCTCTTCCCCAACGATGATGCCGGCAACTACCGCGTTTTGGTTTACAACCGCAGTGGCGGCAAGGTGTACGAGAAGGATTCTATGATCGAGGCATGGTCGCCTTCCGGTTGCCCCGATGGGGTGTACTACTACCTGATTACGCATAAAGACGGCGGCCAGCAATACAAAGGTGCCTTAACGATTATCGGAGGTAACCAATAAGCGTCACCAGGTTATCTTACTGCGCATTTTTTTTACTTTCTCATTCTGAAAACCATGACAACGATGATACCGAAATCCTTCCGCCTCCCTGCAATCCTGCTGACCATGGTAGGAGCTACCCTGCTTCCGGCCCAACAAATTCCGGTATTTACCCAATACCAATACGATGCCCGGCTGTACAATCCCGCCACCTGGGGCGCAGGCTTGGTAGCCGTACAATACCGTAAACAATGGCTGGACCTAGATGAAAACGCCGCCCCAACCACCATCCAGGCAATGGCCGACCTGACCCCCTGGATCGGCCTCCGCGGCCATCGCATCGGCCTGGGTCTGAGCGTCAACGCCGATAAAGCGCATATCCTCAGCCGCAACGGCATACAAATCAACTTCGCTTACCACCTGGTGGAAAATGATAACTGGCGCTTGTCTGCTGGCGTGCTTGCCGGAGTCCTGTTTCAAAATTTTTCTTTTGGCAATACCCGCCTGGGCGACCCCAACGACCTGGCCCTGTTCAGCGGCGATTATAAGGCCACCCTCTTCAATGGCGGTCTTGGCCTGCATTTCAGCACCGGCAAGCCCAGAGGTGAAGGACTACACATTGATGTGGTAGCGCCGCAGCTGTACAGCAGCGACCCGAGCTACAAGGGTAGGTCCAATGGGTCACAGGGTACAAGCTCCAGTTTTGTGTACGACAACAATGCACACTTGCTGGCGGGCATCGGTTACCGCTTCAATGTTGGTGGCATTGGACTGGAACCGCTGTTTTTGTACCGGAGCATGATTGGGCCAAAAAAGATCAAATCCGGCCGCTACGATTTTAGTTTGCGGGCACATTTTATCGACAATCTGTTTTGGTTGGGCGCAGGCTACCGACCGGAAGCTTCCGCCATTAATGTGAGTTTCGGCATCAACCTGACCCAAAGCCGAAATATAGGAATTGCCGCAGGCTACGAAACCCACCAAGTGTTCGGGGGCTCTATGGAATTCGGCGCTTTTTTTGAAGAACCCAAAGAAGGCCCTGTACCAGAACCCCGCCTTAAACCCACCATGCAAAGTCAATTGGATAATGCATTGGGAGAAATCAATGCTGCTATGGGGCGTTCCAAAAGGGAAAGCGCCGGGGCGCGTCAATTTCTCAACCAGGCGCAAGCAGCCTTGGGCGAGGCGCAAAGGCCCGGCCAGGACGACGATATCGCAGAGCTCCGCCTAGGAGATGCCAGTGCTGCCCTCCAGCAAGCGCGCAGTAAAATGCAGCAATACGAAATCGAAAAAAAGACCGTAGAAGAACAAGCTCAATTGGCGGAAAATGCCACGAACTCAGGTGTCCGACTAAAAGGTGCCGAAATCAAAATGACTCAGGTACGCACCGCCCGATCTGAGGTCAGCACTGTCAGGAATACGGCACTCAAAGACTTGGAACGTTTGGAGAATTCCGTAGCGGAAGCCACTATAAACTTACCGCCGAAAGCGATCGGATCTTTGGTAAAAAATGGCGATGTCGAACGGGTTCGCAAAAATTTACAAAAAAATCTCGATCAGCTTCCGGGAAAACCGCTGAACATGTCTCCTGTTGAAGTCAAAAAAAATGGCAAGTTGGTGTACATGACTTTTGTGTTTCCCAATTCGATTGAGAAAAAATTCGACGTGAATACCATGGAAGATGTACAAGCCCTAAGTGGGTTGGTCGCCCAGCTCGTCGGCCAATTGCAGCAAAATGTGGTCATTGAATCGGTCCAAATTCAGGCCAGCCTGCGTTCGGCCAATGAACTGCGCTTTGACGTAGATGCTGAATACAATTCCGAATTTGGAAAGACCAGCGAAGTCAAATATCAGCTGATCGAACGAAGCAATAACAGCACCAAAGCCCAAACCGTCAAAATAAGCGGGAAAAAACTGCAGTTGGAAAAGCTGGTGGCATTAAAACTGTACAGCATTGAGCAATACCTGCGCCAAAAAGGTTTGGGAAAAACCCTGCCGGTAAACCTGTTAATTGTCACTGGAGAAACGGCGCAACCGTTTACACAGATGTATGCCATAACCATTGTGGCCAGGTAACCTTGAAAAATGCCAACAACCGTAACCCACTAAGCAATGTCGATACGAAAGCGGCTGATTATCACATCGAAAGACCAGAACCCGGATTCTGGGAACGATCTGCTGTCCGAAAAAGCGGACAGCGGTGTTTTTTCCAAAATATTCGGCGGCGCATCGGGTGTTTCTGATGTCCGTTTGTCTTTAAGGAGCCTTGTTTTTGGGCTGGCACTACTCACTGGCTTGATCGGTTTTTTGGTTTTCCAAACTTTTTTTGCAACCGCTGGGCCCCAAGTCGAAAGCCTTAATAAGCCGTCGGTAAGCACTCAATCAGCAAAAAACGGCAAAACGCAATTCTTTCTGGGCATCGACACTTCCGATTTTGATATTCGGGTAGATGTTTTGGATCAAACCCGGCGGCTCGATGCCCTGCTGACCTCTATTGGCTTCACTCCCGAAACCGTGGTCGACCTTTTGGAAGAAGCACGAAAAAAAGATATAGAGACCCTCGAAAAAGGACATGAGGTTCAAATTTTCACAGCAAAAGATGGGCGGAAAGAGCGCAGTGTCCTGTGGTATAAAATTAGCCCTGACCGGCTGGCCGAAATAAAAGGAGCGCCTTTTCCGCAAGTCAATATTCACATGCTCAACAGCTACACCAAAGTACGCGCGGCAGGCGGCATCATCAAAACTTCTCTTTGGGAAGCCGTGCTGGATCGCGGTATCCATTATCAAATGCTCGACCGCATCAATGAAGCCCTCAAATGGTCTGTCGACTTGTACCACCTCGATGTGGGGGATAAATTTAAATTGGTGTACGATGAAAATTGGGTGGAGAACGAACTGATTTCCGTAGGCAAACTGCACGCCGTTTACCTCGAAACTGACGGTAAAGAATATTTCGCTTACTTGATTGACAATATCTCCGAGCCGGGTTATTACGATAAGGTTGGCAAACCAGTAAGACGCACGTTTCTTAAAGCCCCGCTTCAGTACGGACGGATTTCGTCGTACTTCAGTGCCGAACGTCTCCACCCCATCCTGGGAGATGTGCGCTCGCACGGAGGCACCGATTATGCCGCTCCGACAGGCACCCCAATCCTGGCCGTTGCAGACGGGGAGGTGTTGGTCGAGTCAGAAAATCCCAACAACGGAATGTTTGTGAAAATCCGGCACGACCAGATTTATCAAACCCAATACCTGCACATGAGCCGCTTCGCGGAAGGCCTGCAAGCCGGTGCGCGGGTCAAACAGGGACAGGTGATCGGCTATGTAGGCCAAACGGGTCTCGCCACCGGGCCACACGTGTGTTATCGTTTTTCAAAAAACGGCGTAGAGATAGACCCTCTCAAAGAAAATATTGACCAGCCGGTTATTTTGACCCTAGAGGAAAAGGACCGTTTTTATGAAACAAGAGACTCCTTCGCGCCTATCCTGCGGCGGATCGTTTACTTTAAAGAAATTTAACTTATGCCCAGAAAAACGAAGAAAATTAGCCACAATGCTCCTCAATGGGACGAGGTGTTTCAAATGATCTCCTGGTGGGATGCCGAGCGCATAGCCAAATCACGCATCATGGTTGTCGGTTCGGGCGCTCTTGGGAATGAGGTGCTTAAAAACCTTGCCCTGCTCAATACTGGTTATATCTTCCTTGTCGATTTTGACAATATCGAATACTCCAATCTGAGCCGCTCGGTGTTGTTCCGGGAGTCGGATGTTGGCCGCCCAAAAGTGGAAGTGGCCGCTGAACGCATCAAAGCGATCAACCCCAATGTCAATATTCAAACCGTGCATGGAGATATCATGTTGGATGTAGGACTCGGGGTATTCCGCCGTATGGATGTGGTAATTGGTTGCCTCGACAACCGGATCGCGCGCCTGTACATCAACCGTTATTGCCACAAAGTGGAAAAGGTGTGGGTAGACGGCGCCATCGAAAACCTCTCCGGGCAGTTGGACGTGTACAAACCTGGAATCTCCTGCTATGAATGCCAGTTGACTGAGCAGGAATGGTCCATAATTACATACCGACTCGGTTGCGCCGATGTGGTACAACGCAACGCCAATTTTGGCCGTATCCCCACCACGCCAATTTCCGCTTCCATTATTGGTGCCATGCAGGTACAGGAAGCTTTGAAAATTGTATTCAACAATACACAAAACTCGCTTGCTGGCAACCGCCTCCAATATGAGGGTATGCATAACTGGGTGTTTCAGTATAAGTCCCCGCCGCTGAAGCCCGATTGCCCGAGCCACATGACGCTCCGAAATATTGTGGAATCAGATGAGCTCAGCCATAAAATGACCGTGCGGGAATTATTAGCCTGCCTAAGAAAACAGCTCAATTGTAAAAATCCAGCGGTTTTGCTTGACAATGAAATTGTCCTGGAGCTGACGATGCGCCAAAGCAACCTGCAAATTCCGATCGTTCGGATGCGCGGTCATATTTCGGATGCCTTTTTACGGCAATACCGCCTGGCACCGGGCGAAGACGCACTGATTTCACAAAATAAATCCGTGGCGGTTCTGGACGCTTCTTTCCCGCATCTTGACATGAGTTTGCAGGAAATCGGCATTCCACCGCTCCAGATTCTTACGGTCACAACAGAGGATGCTCTTTTTGCGGTGGAACTTACGGGCGATCTGGCTTTTTTACACTAAACTGCCTCTAAGAATCGCCCAAAAAAATATTGTGTAGCGTGTAACAATTTATTGTTATTTTTGTGAACGCATTTACTGTTCAGAAACGATACGCTTCACATCCTTGGGCTTGGCAATATCGAGTACGGTAAGCTCAAGTGGTCAATTTTGAAATGAGCGCCCCGAATTATAATCAAAGCGTGCTAGAAATATACGAAATCAGTATTGAGTTTAAACAGTGAAACCACTACAAAATTTAAGTTTATGAGCATGATAGTCAGAAAAAAACCGCAGGAAGAAACCGCCATGGAAAAGCGGAATACGACTATTGTTAATTTTATCTTGGGTGCTCTGGTGCCGCTCTTACTCATGCTATTTTTAGGCTTTAGTTTGAAAAAGGGGACATTGCAGAACGAGGAAAATCTCGATCAAAAGTTTACTGCCCTGTCAAAGAAACACGAAGCACTTAACCAGAATATTATAGAGCTGGATACTATTTTTAACAGAGCGGATGCTCTGTATAAAAATTTGGATCAAAAGGATTACGACGAACTTGTACAACAGATCGCCGAAATTGAGTCAGCGATCACATTGAATCGTTGGAACAATGATAGAGATGCCAAAATAGATGGCTTTGAACACGCAATTAATAAGATAAGAGATGATCGTAAATTAGAACATGATGATGAATTACAACAGTTGTTAGTATTAAGTTCAAAATGGCTAAGGGAAATCGCAAAAGCTAAAAATGCTGAGCTTTCTGCACTAAAATTAATTCGTGAAAAAGAGATAACGCAAAAAGAAAGTGTGAGTTCATCTGGTGGTGCAGATTTGCAAGAACTGGTAACAGAGCTTAAAATGCAGCTTTTACAAAAAGATTTTGAATTGACCAGATTAGGAGACTCCAAAGCTGATTCTGAGACTGATGCTCAGGAGACCAATTCATCCTTACAGAGAAAATATAACAAAGTATTAGAAGGCAATAAAACTGTAAAAGCCAATATCGAAGCCGAATTGACTGCAATCAATGAAGAAGTCCTTCCTAAATTGGAAGGTGGTATTTTTAGTAAAGATGATATCAAAAAATTAAAAGAAAAAATCAAAGCCAAGGTTGATAATATTAAAATGAAGACAGGTAGTTTGAAAACAGACGATTAAGCCTACCGGGAAATAAACTATAATGAAAAGCATCTATATCATTGCCATTGTTTTAGCAGGACTTGCCTTGCTGTTGGTTCTTTTTAAGCTCTTGAAGAAGGGTGCGAAGCTTGCTGGGAAATTGCCGACCAATTTTCTGGCCTTTTTCCTGCTTTTTGGCTTACTGGGTTTGTTGGGTTTTACGTCTAAAAGCCAAGTCGCAAGCAACCCCTTCCTGATCGGGATACTATTGCTTATTGTGTCCCTTACCGGAGGGATCATCATGACCAATAATCTCTACGAAAAGTGGGAATGGGGCATGGTTGCAAATTTTGGTAAAAAGTTGTTATATTTGTCGGGCATCACATTGACCGCGATGGTGGCCTTCTTTTTCATTTTTTTGCTTTGCGAACACCGTGGCTGGGATATGAGCAGATGGGAAACCGACTTGGTATGGTGGCTAACGGCATTAATCCTGATAATACTTTTGCCGCTTATCATCAAGCAGCTTCATACGCTGTGGAACCAAATTCCGAAAATTAGCCAGGTAATACCAGTTTTCATATTGCCTACTGGAAGCTCACCGCCTTTTATTGAATCTGGCGGAAATACGATTAATTTTATATTTGTTATCCCACGGGATTACATATCCATCGAGGTAGAGAGAGTAAAAGTAGCAGCTCCATACAATATATCCCTGGGAGAAGTTTTTCATTATGCACTTTATGAGTATAATATCATAGAAAGACATGCCAAGAAGATAATACTTGCCGAAGACAATAAGCGCGCAAAAGTCTATGCCTGGAGTTTTTACAGAAATAAACTTACATGGTGGGGCTGGTTTACAAAAAAACTTTACATAGATCCTAAATTGAATCTGATAAGTGTGATTTCAAGAGGAGAGACGATCTTTGTAGAAAGGGTGAAAATTTGGGAACAACAAAATTAGTATCATGATATCCAAGCTAAGCTATTTACCGATCAATTGGAAAAACGGAATGTCTTTTTCGGAAGATCATTTAAGTAAACAATATTTAGCAAATATTGACACCACAAGGGATGCTTCTGCATTGCATTTAACCAGTTTCAACTATGGAATTTTGGGTGGTGCCGAGCTAAAAAAATATTCAGAGGCTTTCAGGGATAATATCAGCAATGAAAAAGTGGAAGTATCCTATTGTAGGGCTATTACCCAAAACGGATCGCGGATTGAAATCCTGAATCAACAATGGGAAGGACTAAAAAAACTGTTACCAGAACTAATTGAATCCAAAAAACTTGATATATCCAAATTCTGGTATGTTCTTTTAAGCATTGATCCCTTTGTACAAATTCCGGAAGGTCTTGAAAATGAACAGGAAAGTCTGAGGAGGAAACCCAATACCAGACCTGCCTACCAGCTGGATCTGATTTCTTTGGACGACCTTAAGTCGGACAATCTGGCAAATGCTATTCCGCTTGCTAAATTTGAAAACACCTCCTCTGGATTGAAAAAGGTAGAGGGTTATATTCCCCCTTGTACAAGGATCAATAGTCATGAAAGGCTTTTTCTAAAATATGAATCTTATGATACTTTGATGATGAGCATTAAAGAGTCTTCACAAAAGATAATCGATAAAATCAAAAATAAGCGAAAAAACAAGGAAACTAATTTCCTGGCAGACGATATCGACCTGCTTTGTAAGCGGTATGTTGATTTTTTCATTAATTCATACGATGAATACAAGTCCGATTTTTTTAAAAATTCACCTCCAATTAGATTAGTAGATTTTTTTGCTAAACTTGCAAGAATTCTATATTATTCAATGGATACTGCTAACGATAAAACCCACATGCTTAAATATTTCAATGAATATGCCACAGTTGCCAGTGCAGCAGAATTGGACAAGATTGTTTCCAATACTTTTGGGGCACACTATGTACATTATGAAATAGAAGAGTCGCTAAAGGCAACAGATAAATTTCTGGGGACTTTAGACGATTTGTTCAAAAGTCTGGAGCGATTGGATTACAGGGAATTAGCACGCAAAGGCGTAGTTGAGCGGGAAATTATTTCAGGCCCTTATGGTCAGCCTGATCCACGAGGGCCTAGGACTACGATTAGTATTAAACGTCCCGGCGATTCTAAAAACCTGGACGATGAGCTGGATGATTAAAACATTGCATCTTATTTATTTTCAAGCACTTGTTTTTATCAAACCAATAAAAAATAAAATTGTTTTTTTTCTTGACTTTATCGAAAACCTGAATTAACTTTGTACCAAAATAATAATTATTCTCTATGGCAAAATCACTCTATGGATATCGAATAGGCGCTGACGTAAAAGAACAAGATGCTCCAACAGGGGTCAAGCTTGTGCCAGACAATAAGACACTCCTGGCTTTAGCGCTCAATGACAACCATGATGATGATGTCATTCCGATACGCCTGAAAAGCATGAAGGAAATTTTTGAGCATTTTGAGCCATCCAGGGAAGTAGAATTGAAAACTGAAGATGGAGGCTCGGAAGAACTCTTGTTAAGATTCAATAACCTCACGGATTTCACCAAGGATGGCATCATTGAACAAAGCCAGACACTAAAAGACCTGGAGGAAAAAGAGAATGTCTATTCTAAGCTGCACGATGCCTTGCGCAATAATGCAATACTCCAAACCGTTCTTTCCAACGATGAAACCAAGAAGGATTTTGTGGAATTATTACAAACTCTGGTTGATGAACTAACTGAAACCGAATAACCATGAATGAAAAGGCATTACAACTCCAGCAAAAAGTACAAGAAAAGGTAGATGTCCTGAAAAAACAGGGTGGCTTCAAAATTTTGGAAGGCATTATTGATGGCAAAAAGGGTATACGGGACATGAACCCGAAAAATGAAGCCCGCCGCAGTGCATTCCTTACCGATGAAGACAAAGCTGAAAAAAGAAGGCAGCTCAAAGCAGAACTGGAAGTCCTCAAAGGTCTGGTTGAAGCCGGCGGCTTAGCCGAAGCTACCGATATGGCAAATAATAAATCCGTAGAAATAGGCAAACTGCTGAAAAATAACCTGAGCCACATTTTCAAAAATACCCAGGATTTAGAAAAGGCATATCGCTCCGTTGAACTCTTCTTCAGAAATGCGGAGGAACAAAGTATCCGGAATTTATACTTCCTTAATATCCCACTCAAAGAATTTGTTAGCGCTGAAAATACCAACCTTAGGGAAGAATTGGCCAAACATTTTGATGAAAATTTTGACCGTTTTTCTCTGGAAGATAATTATTCTTTGTTCGTGATTCCTGGCTACCTCGAAGAAAGCCTTGAATATTGGAGCAAGCAAGCTTCAAAGTACAGGATTACACTGGTTACTGATTATACCGACGAACTGGAATTCGAATCCATTGAGGATAATATTGAAGAAAAGAAAATCTCAGGGGATGCCCGGCACCTTGCCAATACCCTTATTACCTGTAATTATGCCGTAGTCCGGCAAAAGAATGAGGGGATTGAGGACGATGACCTCTATCTGCCTATGTCAATCCCGCTCGCAGGTAAAATGTACAGTGGCAATGGTATACAACCTTCAGCAGGCAAAAAACACGGAAAGATTGACGGGGTTCTAGGCACTCGCTTGCCGCTACTACGAACACATGTTGATAAAATCGATAAGATGGGCATGGTTCCCATCATCTACGAAAAAATGTGGGGAACTGTTGCCATGTCCGATACAACGCTAGCCAATGAGAGCACTGATCCAGACCAAAGGGCCATCGGCGTGGTCAGGGCCAAAGACTGGATCGCAAAAGTGCTGTTGGACTACTTCAATTCGCTTACTTTCCAGAACTTCGACGGCAGGTTGAGAGAAGAGATCAAAGGAGAACTAAATAAGTTTTTTGATAAAATCAAAGGGCATGGAAAACTTATAGAGTCATTCAATTTCGATTTGAAAAAAGACCCTGATAACCCTCAAGCTGTTTTGGTTTCTATTAACGTCAAGCCCTATTTTGCCACCAAGCACTATGTGATAGATTACTCAGGAACCCAGGGAAGTTTCGCCCACGAAGAAAAATAATAAGGACACATAATTTTTAACTTATACCTAAAACCATTTTTATTATGGCTTCAATTATCAAAATCATGTTCTCATCTGATAATGTTGAGGAATGTGAAGTGATCGGTTTAACCTATTCACTTGAACAAAACGTTGACAACATTGGGCAACCTGCCGGTGAAGTCAAAGGTGGACAAATTACAGTTACTATCGGCACAAGTGGTAGCGATACCCGTTTCGGCTGGATGGTGGCTTCAGACATGAAGCAAAACGGCGAGCTAAAATTCATTGATTCTCTTGGACAAACCGCTAAGACGATCAAGTTTACAGATGCTTATTGTGTTGGTTATACAGAAGAGTACGAAGCATTTTCTACAGCCAATACAGGAAAAACAGTCTCCATAAAGGAAGGAGCCAAAGAGACACTAACGCTATCCTGTAAGGAAATCGCTGTAGAAGGCGAATCCCACATCAACTCTTGGATAGCTTAATTAACGTGTTGCTAGAGGCTGTCCAAAAAGAAAATCAGACAGTTGATCCTATCCAATGGAATGGGATTCAGCCGGGTGCCACAATATCTTGTATTTTTTGAGATAAATTGAGCAGTCTGATGAATTCGACTGCGCTGACTAGCTTTTTAGGCAGCCTTATAGTTTAAACCGTTTTGGGTTTTTGCAGACCTTGACCGAGGGTATTCCAGTACAGTTACCGGACTACCCAAAGAGGTGTTTATATATATTTTTCAACTCTAAACCTAATGTTTTGGCAACAGCAACAGCGAGCATTTATATCGACGGGGTGAAATTACTGCCTTATCATATACAGGTTGAACAAAATTCTGATTGGCACCATCAGTTCGAAATTACCATATCAACCGAAAAGGCTAAAGTAATGGACGCCCCCGACGCGCCTGAAAGCGCCACAATCGACAATGCAATTGCCTACGCAGGAGCTGTGGCAGAGGTTACTATTGAACGGCACAACGGTACCTTCATCTTCAAAGGCTATATCACCGATGTCCATGTCGATCAGACCTATGCCGGTGATTCCTTTATCATCCTCAAAGGCTACGCCCCCACCTATCTACTGGAAGGCCAGCAAAGTGTGGCTTCCTTCGAAGAGAAAAGCCTGAAAGATATTTTTAATGAAGTGATCAGCGACTTCCCTGCCAATATTGCCATGGAAGTCAACCCCAAATTCAGCAGCCCGATCCCCTTTGTGGTGCGCTACAAAGAAACGCAGTACCAGTTTCTGAGCCGACTGGCCGCAACTTATGGAGAATGGTTCTACTATGACGGGCAAAAGATCGTTTTCGGCGACCTGCCTTCCAAAAACCCGGAAGTCAAATTGACCTTTGGTTCCGATAGTATGCTGTCCTTCAATTACGGTATCAACCTGCGGCCCTCCGCTTTCAAGCAACAATTTTATAAATACCAGGACAATGGTACCCTGGAACAATCCGGCAAAAGCGTTAAGCCCGGATGGCTCGACCCCCACAGCAAAACTTCATTGTCTGCCTCGGAAAACCTCTTCGTAGAAGAAGGGCTACAGCCCGTCACCTTTGGCATCAAAGACGATAAGCACCTGAAACGTATCACCGAAGCTAAAAAATCATCGACAGTTGGTGATGTCATGCTCTTCAACGGACAAAGCGCCAATCCGGGGCTCACCATCGGCACCGAAGTGGAAGTCAGCTCGAAAAAAGGCTTTATTGGCAAATACCGTGTCATCGCGGTGACGCATAGCTTTGACAGCAACCGCGACTACATCAATGTCTTTTCAGCTATCCCGGTCAGTACCGTCTATCCTCCTATCAACAAAAAGATCAAATACCCATTAGCCGAAGCGCAAGCCGGCGAAGTCACGGAAAATAATGATCCCGACAAATTGGGCCGCGTCCGTGTAAAACTCAAATGGCAGGAAGGCATGACGCCCTGGGTTCGGGTTATCACCAATTATGCAGGACTTGGAAAATCAGAAGGAGTGACTGGCACGTATTTCGTTCCTGAAATCGGGGACGAGGTTTTTGTCGAATTCGAGCAGGGCGATCCCGATCGGCCTTATGTGGTTGGCTCTAATTATCATGGCGGCATCGCTCCTGATTTTGCGGATCCGGATAATAACCTCAAGGCGATCAAGACTCGGAGTGGGCATATTTTGCAGTTTGATGATACGGATGGGGATGAGAAGATATTGATTACGGATAAGAAGGGGAATTTGTTAGAGATAGAGACGAAAGGGAATCATATCCATGTAAAATCGGGAAATAGTATTGTTATTGAAGCAGGAAAAAGTATAGAAATTAAGGCAGGAGATAGTATTTCTGTCGAAGCAGGGAACAGCATTACAATGAATGCGGGAAATTCAATTACGCTCGGTTCTGCCATGATTAGTTTAGGAGCTTCAGCATCAGTAGGTATAACTGCTGGAGCATCTTACAGTTTGAATACGATCAACAAAATGGAGATAGTATCTTCCAGTAGTTCGCTCAGCACAAAAAATCTTTCTTACATGGTAAGTGAAACTTTTAGCGCTTCTGCAGAAACAATTAATCAGACAGCTAAAAAAGATATCAATCAAAAAGCTAAAAAGAATATTATTATTTCGGCCGAAGATAAATTAGACCAATTAGGTGGTGATGTAAATATAAGTGCGAAAAAAGGAAAAGTAAAGGTAAAGGCAAAAGGGAATACGGAGTTAAAAGGCAAACAAGTTAAATCAAATTAAACTTAAATATTATGTTTCAATATGTAAATAAAGGTGCAAAATGCATGTGTACCGGATGCCCGGGGGTAATAGCGACACTCGATGCGAAACAAGCAAGGACGGTACAATTAGGCAGTGATATACAAGCAAATGAGGATGACAAAAGTTTTTCTCCTCCTGCTTTTGGAACTTGTTTGGCTATTCCAACCGCTCCTAAAAAATGTAGCCCAAGTTTGGCGGTATGGGCAAATGTCCAAACGGATGTCAAAATAAAGGGGAAAAGTGCGCTATTATTTCCAAATATGAGTCCCTGCGTGGCGGGACCAGGACTTGTGACCATGATTTCATCAGGTTAAAATGAAAATCGTATTGGACTTATTGCATTAACCCCAAGGTATTAAACAATCATGCATACATAAATTTTTTCTTATGGGTGTTCTGTAACTTAAAAAATGAAAAATGAGAAACGTTACTGTAATGGTAGTTGCAACAAAACGTCAACCTAAAAAATGTGCATGGAAAGGTTGTAAAAAAAAACATTACGATGAAGCAGTTGATTCCTTGTATCCACTAGAAAAGGATGGGGTATTGGATAGAGATAAATATGTTGGGCAATGGTATGAACCCTGGTGCATTTTATTGTCATCTTATGAAAATCATGGGGTTAAAGAAGGAAGAAATACTAATGTTGTTGAAATTTCTAATAAAGATCATTACAAAACAGAAAACCATCATGTTATTACTTGCTCCGCAATGCAAAAGGCAGCTGTATCTAAGTTAAAAGCTAATTTAGAACTAATGGGCTGGAATCTGAACCATGGATTGCTAAATGGAATATGTTTACCTGCCAATGGGGAAGATTACATTTGGCACAATTTACAACCTCATCTTGGTAGCCATCCAAGAGCATACACTAGGGAGGTCACACGAAGATTATATAATCTTAATATAACGTGTCCAGATCTTTGTTCAGAAGCTCAACAAGATAAATTATTACGCGAAATCAATAATCAGGTTAATATTCTTAGAAAGAAAATATTGGATTGGGAAATTGGGGTGCATTCGAAACAAACCTTAGATAAGGTGAAAAAAAATGTTAAGAATAGTGTTTATCTTAGGTTTTATGAAAACCCGGATAGCAATAGAATCGTTCCTGACCAAAGTAAACTAGGTAAACCAAGTGGGAGAACCTACTATCAGATAACAATAAGTTAAGAATAAAATGGAGAATAATTTTTTTGTACTTAATCTGTGGGATAATAATGCAGACTATAATACTATTGAAGGTATTACATATGACGCAAATTTGGATGAGTTAAAAAATCTCTTTGATGAAGGCATTTCCTTAGTTGAGGAGGTTGTACCCCCTTTCACTTGTGTCATCGACGAACGGGATTCTATAACAAATAAATTATCGCAGGATAGAATTTTCTTCAGCTCCAATGCGGGCACCTTGCTTACTGTATCAAAAAAAGCAAAAGAAGTTTTGGAAGAATTAGATTTGCCCGTAGAATTTTTTGAACTTAGTATAAAAGGAAAAAAAATATCTCTTACTGAATATTTTATTGTAAATGTAATTGGCAAAATTGAATGTGTAGATTTTGAAAAATCAGATGTTGAAATAAATGAGACATTTGGATTTATAGATGCCTATAATAGCCTAGTTTTAGATGAAGGTAAAATACCCTCACAAACTGACATCTTTCTACTTGGAGAAAATATTGCCAAGTTTGTTATTATAAGTAAGCGAGTAAAAAATGCAGTCGAGGCGGCTGGATTAACCGGGTTCATTATAGTTAAACCAGAAAATTACAGTACTTACGACTTCTAATTTTAGATAATGAACAAATTTTATGTTCTTCACCAAAAAAGGCCAAAACCTGAGCTACACGCTAGCTTAAGTTGTATTTTGGTCGATGAACGGGGGGGGCCTATACCTAATCCTTTTAATGATGGTAAGAAGGTTTCTCCTAATCATTTTTTTTTGAAAGTCAAAGTAGATGATAGTGAGATTGGTAATTTAGGTGATAAACTATCGCTATCTATACATTATAGCGATACTTTATTAGTGGTCTCCCAGAAATTGAAAGCTAGTCTTGAGAAGCTTCCTGACGATCTTCAATTTCATCCAACCAAAGTGATTATTGAGAATAATGAATACCCAGATTATTTTATCGTGAATATCTTACAAGTTGTAGATGCAATTGATTATCAAAAATCAAAATTGATTTACTACGATGAATCGCATAGTACAGTATACCATATTGATGATTTAGTATTGAATTATCAGGTAATTCCAGACCAGTTTAATATTTTCCTACTTGGAAATCTAAAGGGGTTGGTGGTCATTCTAATAACTAATAGATTAAAGGAAGAGCTTGAAAAAAATGATATATCCGGTATTAACCTATACCGACCTGAAGATTTTGTAATTTAATATTTTCTATTTCCCACTGAGGTGCAAGACGAATTTCAAATGAAAGTTTTTATTTTGACAGAAGATATCGAAAATAATGAGGAAGACGCTATCCTGGAAGGAACAAGTGAATATCTCAAAAGAATGCCTATTGCCCAGGGCATTGAAATCCATTCAAGAGATGTTTTGGTTCCAATTGAAATATCGATCTATGAAGGCTCCCTTCGTGGAAAAATGCCGGATTTGCTTATTATAGAAGGCGCTTATGCTCCTATTTTTTCGGATCGTGGTATAATACTATTTCAGAATAATAAAATTGATAATCTCCAATTCTTTCCTGCTATTATCAAGGATGAATTTTCTAATGCCGATGAAGTTGATCTCGCTCGTCTAAAAAAACAAGAACTTGATTTCAAATCAATCACTTACGAAAACTACCACATTGCTAATGTCGTTGGCCTACTCGACTGCGTCGACCACCAAGCCTCCAATCTTGAATACTACATCCCCCGCAAAGACATCCCCGAGGACATGCCCGTGGAAATGAAAAAGCTCCTTCTGGAAGAACAAGAAGACAACGACATCGATTTCATCCGAAAACTTGTCCTCGTCGACACTAAAATACCAGAAGACATTAAAATCTTCCGCCTAAAAGATTGTCCAAGGATACTAGTCTTCAAAGAGGAAATAGTCAAAGCAATCCGCGAAGCAAAGCTGACGGGCTTTGTGTTTGTGCCGCTGGGGAAATATACCGATGAAATACCCGATGATGATGATGACGACGATGAGGCTGTAGAAACCGAAAAGCCCCTTGAAAAGGCAGCTGCAGAAAAAACAGCCAAAGCCCTTCTAGCAGAACAACCGGAGCTACCGAAAGTCGGGGGAGGTATCGTGATAAAGCGTATCCGGAAAAGCGATTGACAAGAAAAACGACACTGAATGATTACGCTACTACAGGAAAGATATGAATTATTTTCTTAAGGATTCTTCTGTGAAGGTATCGCTTACCATGAAACCTATTATCAGTGAAATTGGTAATAAGTTCAAACAGAAGTTTAACAAAACGATATGGATTACAAGTGGTACCAGAACTGCTAAAGAGCAAGCCAGCGCTATGTACAACAATTTTATTAAAGAAAAAGGGACGGAAATTCAACGAAAAAGATACAGCAAACAGAAACTTTTTGATAAAATAGCTTCTGCCTTTCATTTATATAAAGATATGGGGGAAACTATGTGCATATTGCAAATGGAAAAAGTCATCAAAGATCAAATACTAAGAGAAAAATTTATTTCTCCGCATTTGGTTGAAAGCGCTGTCGACATTCGAACCCGTGGTTTTCAAAAAACAGAAATTGACTACATCATTAAACTGATCAAAACCAAACGTTCCATCCTGAGTTATCAGGACAAAAGAAATTATCAAGTACCGCATATTCACTTACAGTTAAAACCTGGAATTGTTTATTTGTGATTAGCTCAGTTCTAATTTAAGCGTAACTTGCTCCACTATTATGCCAGACTATTTTACCACGCCGTTTCCCTTTCACAAGATCATCAAAAAATCGAGGTCGATTCCAAAATTGAACCTCGATGGCTCCATCCGTGCGCATATCCGATCCTTGGTTTTGATGCGCATTGGGGAGTTCTCCTATGACAAGTCGCTCGGCTTCGCGATGTGGGAGTTCGACAAACAGGTATTCTACCACGAGCGGGCGCCTTACTTCGAAAACAAGGATACCCAAAAGGGTTTGCTGGAGAAATCGACCAATGCACGCAACCATTTTAAAGAAAACCTCAAGAAAATAATTGAAAAACAGGAAATCAGGCTTACAAAGGTTGAAGTACGCTTTGATTTTGAACCTGTCGAGGGTAATTCATCCGTGTATCAGCGCAAAATTGCCATCGAAGTAACAGGCAGTATAAAAAGTACAGGAAGTATGCTAGCGCCATCATTTAAAATGAGTATCTTGTACACGCCCTTTCAGGTGGATAGCAATTAACGTTTCAAAGCGCGCACAATGGCAAAAACCAGTAAAAAAATCGTACAGGATCTTTTAAAAGAGGCCAATTATTACTGGCATGACGACAATGAAGATAATATCAAGCCACTAAACCCTGAAGAATACGATCCTGTTGTGGACAAAATATTCAAAGCCAATGCGGTGGAACTGGAGAAACTCTATGTGGAAATAGAAGAATCGCAAGCTGAGATCATTTTAAACTTATCCCATTCCCTTGTTCCTGACCTGAGCCTGCTGCCGGAGCCTGGTTACACTGTAGCCCAAATTACACCTAAAGCCTCCAGGGTGTCTACAACTCCCGAGGACCAATATCAAATTACCGGTCAAAGTGATACCGGTGAAAAATACGAATACTATTTCTCGCCTTTATTTGAGCACGAGTACCCCGAATGTACGATCAAAGCCATTATCACCGACAATTCGGCTATCGTCGTTGAGGGCAATCAGCCAACCATTGTTCGGGAAACTGCCGGAACCAAAACCATTTCATCTATCTGGCTGGGTCTGGATATCGCGAAGGTAAAAGAAAATGATATGCTCTCTTTTTACTTAGGGAACAGCATAGTGGATGAATTTGATAAAAACCATTATATCTTTAATACCTCGAAATGGGTGCTCGATGGTATGGCTGAAAAAGAACTGACGGTAAGCAGGGGCATAGAAGGCTTCAACCGAGGGAACGGAAATCAAAGGGATTTGCTAAACACACTGGAAGTCCCGAATAATCACGAAAAGCAAATTTTTAGCAGGCTCAGGAAGGGCTTTATCCACGTTTCCATTCCAGAATCAGTAAACCTTAATAAACGAGAATTCCCTCCCCAATTGGAAGACCTTGATCTCGTTTCAGGGTTAAAGATCAAAGCGGCGCTATGCTGGATCAAAATAGAACTCCCCCTGTCTCTCCCGAACAATTTTTTAATAGAAAACATTTTATTTCCAAACTGCATTCCCTTGATTAACAGGCGCTTGCAAGAGAAACACGTCGTTAAAAGCAATTACGACAGAATCTTGCTTCCCATGCCTACATCCAATCTTTTCCTTGATGTGCATAAAATTCAGGATGCTAGAAACAAAGAAGATGACACGAAATATCAAAGGGTAGATTTTCTCCATACGGATAGCAGGCCGGGCACTTATACCCTACGCAGCGGTTCAAGGGTGCGGAGGCTAAACCGCGAAGATGCTTCCCGAAGGATCTACAGGCTGTTGGAAGTGATTCAGGACGAACACAGTACCTTCAAAGAAGAAGGTGTCAACCGCTTGAGAGAAGATTTTGACATCATCGAAAAAGCCATCAACCGGATTAAGAGCCAAATACCCGATTTCTTCCGGGAAGATGAACGCAAGTCAACTTATTTTTGTATTGCCAACTTCAGGCAGGGAGCTACGAGGCTGCAATACCAATACTGGGAAACGCAGGGAAACCTGATCAGGCACTTGGGTGATAAAACCGGGCTAGAGGTCACTTCCAGCGCTATAAATTTAGGACGCAGCAGGTCGATCATCCCTATTCAACATGGCAAAGGAGAATTGAGCCCCGAGGATTACATCAACCAATTGAAAATATCCCTTTTATCAAGAGGAAGGATAATGAGTAGGGGCGATATTGAATTGTATTGCAAGAGCCGCTACGGAACTTTGCTTGAAGTGAAAAAGATAAACATGGAACTAATGACGCTGGAGGATGGAGAACGAGGCCGGGGCCTGATGGTTACGGCCAAATTAACTGGACATATAACGCAGGAGGAAGCAGAACTAATCAGGGTAGAATTACAGAATGACCTGAATGCAAAGAGTGCCTTCTTTAATCTCATCAGAGTAGAATTTAACCACGATGCATAAACTTATTTCAAATAGCGAGCTCTTTTTACGTACGCTTGTTGAAAAAGTGGACATCGACATCCTCTTTGAATGTTTTGCCGGAATATTGGCCCGTTCAGGTTCCTTCGATGCTGAAAGCATTCATGTGATCCATAAAGAAAATCACAAGAGGAATTATGAAAACGATATTGTACCTGCTTCGTATAAAGGCCCTTTTGAACCGGAACGGTATTTTGAAGAGAATGAACGTGAGTTGTTGATCATACATACCAGCCGTAGTTCCATCCTTAATTATCTCCCGGAAGATTTTTATTCGGAACCTGATAATACAGGTGAGTTTGTAGACGAATCGGGGAAAAAAAGAGCCAAAGAAGATATTGAAAAATACCGGGCAAATGCATTGGAACAATTGAAAAGCGCTCAACGCTTTTTCAGGCCGCTGGAAGTGGAATACAATAAAATTAGGATAAAAAGGGAGCTTGATGAGTTGGATAAGATTGAAAATTTCGACAGTATTCTGCAAGCCTTCTGGGGTACTTTCAAGATTTCCAATGATAAATGGAGACGTTTTATACGGACCCTGCATCTTGTTTCTTTTACCATGGGAGACAAGGTGAAAACCAAGGCACTGATTGAATTTGTATTAGGAACAAGCATTGATTTGTCATTTACCGTGGAAGAATGCTGTGAAATAAGCAATAGGCAAAGAAAATCACTGATTGGCGAATCCAGGGTTTTAGGATATAATGTAGTCATAGGAAATTTGGTTTATGACTACCTGGATATTTGTACTTTTACCGTCAAAGATTTATCGGTTTCGGAATTTTACGAATTCTTTGATGAAAATGCAGAAGACAGAAAGCTCCTCAATGAAATGATTAAATATTACTTTCCCTTAAATGTGGAGGTCAGACTGGATTTTTCTATTAATCCTAAAAAAGGAAACAATGAAGGCGAATTGGCCATTCCTGTTTTAGGATATTCCTCAAAACTGGGGGAATAGCGAATTTAAACCCTTTATATTATGATACCTACCAACCAACTAAGTACAAGCAGCAAATTGGCCATTGAAATTGCACAAAAATTGGCCAAAGATTCCAGCCATCCAACTTTCGGACCGCCGCATTTACTCATGGCCCTGCTCAACAACCGGGTAGGTATTACGAGTTTTCTTAGCCTCCTTGATAAAGACCTTACTTATTTGAAAGGTTGGGCCCAGTACCGGATTGATGAATACCAATCTAAAGGCCTTCCTTCCGATGCACCTGAAGCAGATGAGCAGGTACTCCGGGTTTTGGATGTATCCAAGACTTTCATGCTGATGTTCAATGAAAAACAGATACAGCCTTTGTCTATATTATGTGCCTTGTCTAGGCCGGAGGTTGGCTTCCCTAAAGGCCAAATGAGCAGCCTTCGATTAACAGAAGACGAACTAGTCGAAGCTATTTTAAGTGATAATACCGTTCAAAAAGCTATTGAAAAAAGCGAGGATGACACTGTTAGTCGTAGCCAAACAGCCGATCATTCCCCAGCCAATACCAAGGTGTTTTTGCAATATTGTATCGACAAAATTGCAATGGCTACACAAGGAAAAATTGATCCGATCTACGGCAGGGAAATGGAAATCAGGGAAATGGAAAATATCCTTTGTCGCCGGACCAAGCCCAATGTGATTATCACCGGAGAACCTGGTGTTGGAAAGACTGCATTGGTTGATGGTTTCGCGCTGAAAATTGCCAACAAGGAAGTCTCTGAGTTTTTTCAATCGGCAAAAATGTATCAGTTGGATATTGGAGCACTGGTGGCCGGCGCATCCTACCGTGGAGAAGTGGAAGACCGCTTGAAAAAGATACTCACCGAGATCAAGCGTTTGGATAAAGTCATTTTGTTTATCGATGAAATCCACATGATCCTGGATTCCCAGGGAAGTGCTTCAGGGATTGCCAATTTACTAAAACCTGAACTGGCCAGGGGAGAAATCACGGTAATTGGCGCTACTACCAATAAAGAGTACCGCTTGCATATTGAAAAAGATCCTGCTTTTGGCCGCCGTTTTGAAGTTTTAAGTGTAGAGGAGCCCGCCATTGCAAAAGCGATTAAAATGGTGGGTGGACTTAAAGGCCTGTTTGAAGCGCATCATCAATTTAATATTGACGAAGAAGCAGTTTCTGAAACCGTCAAACTCGCCAAGCGGTATTTCCCACAACGCTTCCTTCCTGATTCCGCAATAGATTTGATGGACAGGACAATGGCTACTTTCAGGATACTCGAAGACAACATGTCAGCCAGGATTGCCAGGGTCAGAGAGGATATGAAATCCCTCGATAGTAATGCTACGGGAGAAGATTGGGCCATATTTTGGGAAGAATCCGTAAATATTTTATCTCCCCTTGCTTTGGAAGGTAATGAGGCGGAATCACCTGATAAAAATGACAATCCTGCGTCCTGGACAGCCTTTGTCAATACCGTTTTGGACAACTTGGATAAGCGGTCAAAAAACAAAAAAGAACACATTGATAAGGGAGATATTTCAAAGATCGTGGCAGTTGCCACAGGAATTCCAACAGGGAAAATAGAAGGCGATGAACAACAGAAACTCGTTGATCTTGAAAAACACCTGATGTCTAAAGTTATCGGACAGGATTTTGCAGCAAAGACCATTGCAAAAGCAATCCGGCGGAGTCGTTCAGGGATGAAAGAAAAAGGCAAACCCATCGGTAATTTTTTCTTTGTAGGGCCAACCGGTACAGGTAAAACAGAGTTGGCAAAAACACTGACCGAAATCCTTTTCAATGATCAGGAAAACCTGATCCGTTTTGACATGTCGGAATTCATGGAATCTCATTCCGTATCCTTACTGAAAGGTTCGCCTCCAGGCTATGTAGGATTTGGTGAAGGTGGAATGTTAGTGAACGAAATTCGGTCAAAACCCTATTCCGTGGTTTTGTTTGATGAAATTGAAAAAGCGCACCCGGATGTTTTTAAACTATTATTACAAGTGCTGGATGAAGGCCATTTGCATGACACCATAGGCAAGAAAGGTACTTTTACAGATGCGGTCATTATTTTTACGTCTAATGCCGACCAGGATTGGGTTGTAGAACAATTCGAGCAAGGAAAATTTCCTGAGGAAACGGAATTACGTGAAAGGTTGGTTGAAAGCAATCATTTCCGGCCTGAATTCCTCAACCGTCTGGATGCTATCATTCCTTTTTCACCCTTATCAAAAGAAAACCTGCTACAAATTCTCGATTTGCAATTGGGGCGGTTAGCGAAGCTCCTCGCCGAGAAAAAAATTACGATAGAACTTGATCAACCTGCAAAAAAGTTTTTAGTCGATCTGGGGTATTCTCCTGCCTATGGTGCCCGGCCTTTAAAAAGGGTTATTAATACTTACTTGGGAGATCGCATCTCAGAAATGATTATTGCCGGCAAGATCGAACCCGACCAGCATATTAATGTCGGAATGGTTGATAACTTATTAACTTTTGAGCTCGGCGGAGTACCCGCAGAAGGCTAAATTATTGTCCTGGTACTTAAAGAAATCTGAATAAAGGAGATTTCTTCTAATTGTGTATTCTTGAGCAGGTAATGAATGAATTGTTCATCGCCAGTAAGTTCTATAAAATGATACGCGCCATTTGCTTCAAGGGTTAAAATCTGCAATGGTGGCACCCCAATTTCCCGCAGTGTAGCCTTTAGCTGCGGAAAATTTTTGTCGACGCGGGAAATGGATTGCATTTCATTCTGATAAATTACTTTGAGGTCTTCTTGTACCTGCATGGCACCTATTTTGGAGGAAGAAATAGGAGTTGAACACATCCAATTGGCCAGCCAGGTTTTCGATCGCGCCCTCAACCCAAACTATATTGGTTTTGAAACACTATCTATTGATGAACAAGCGCGCCAGGCGATTATCGAGGCAACCTATTGACAACATCTACCCGTCGGAATCCCTAAGTCCAATATCAATCAGGATGTCTCCATTGATGGACTGGACTTTCACATTGGGATTTATTTCCGTCGCATTATTTACATGTCAACTATTTTGGATTTATCTTCCAATCCGCCCCAAAATTGGAAACCTCACCGACCGAAACTCCCCATCCGGCCAAACTTCCTCCAACGATGCTAAAAACGCCTCATCCATCGGCGACATCCCATGCTTTTTGGTGTAATATTGCAACGCGGACCAGGCGTTAAAGAATCCGATCAATTGCTCCCGAGTCCATCCGTATTCCATGTACATCTCCGGGAACGGTATTTCCTCAAAAGGGAAAGGGATGCTTCGGTATGCTGCTTACACCAATTGCCGCTCTGGGTTCCAGTATTTTACTAAAACACCTTCGTACAAATGATCTACCAAAGCTTCAAGGGGAGCGTCATTTATGCGCATCAGGGAATAGCCAACGAGCGCTAGCAAACCACCCGGTTTCAGCACAGGCCGAGCCTCTGGATAAAAACGATCAAAATCAAACCAGTGCGCGGCTTGTCCCACGACGATCAAATCGAAAGAAGCATCGGCAAAATCAGGTGATTCGGCGGCTTGAAGACTGAAATGGACGTTAGGGTGGGGCTGGGCGTTTTTCAGCTGGTTTTCGCTGATGTCGGTGGCTTGTATGTGGCGGAAGCGCCCGGCGAGTTGCAGGGCTATTTGCCCGTTGCCGGTGGCGCAATCCCAGGCTTTGTCAAAATGATGACAGTGGTTGAATAGGGCGGCGGGGTAGCCTGGGCGGAAGCGGGCGTATTCTGAGGATTGGGTAGAAAAGTTGTCTTTCATCGTGGAGTCAGGCCACTGCCACGGGGTGTTTTTCCAAAAAAGCAAATTGTTCTTCCAACGCAGCTTTCGCCTCCAGTTTTTCTTGCTTGTTTCCGGTTAAAAGAATCTGCTCATAAGCAAGAAAGCCCTTGTCAAAGTTATCCAAAATAAATTTTGTCATTTCCTTTGGGCTTAATGCAAAAAGGTAACCTCTTAAAAAGGCTAATCGCTCCTTTTCGTCTTCAATGGCGGCATAGCTTTCGAAGAACAGGTTGTGATTTTTCATAGTAAATTTTTGCTAGGGTTTTAGATCTGCGAAAATCAATTCGCAAATCAATTGTGCAAATTTTATTTTTACTGAAAAACAGGCATTGGTGTCATTCCGAGCGAAGCGAGGAACCTGGGGTGCGCAATATTATCAGGTTCCTCGCTTCGCTCGGAATGACACCACTGCCTGGTTTTCAAAATCATTTGGGGATATTGCCAGCCTTAATAAAGGTGTAAATCCAGCATGTTTTTCAGCTAATTATCTACGCACCTCTTCCTCCAATTTCTCCAAATCCCTTATCAACAACCTTGACCGATTAAACGTCAACAACTTCAAATACCGCAAGTCATTCAGCGTCGTAGTCACCGTTTGCCGACTCGTAGCGGTGAGGTTGGCGATTTCCTGGTGGGTGATAAATTGCCGCACCACCCATTCGTAGCCCACGCGCTGGCCTTTGGTTTTGGCCAAATTGACCAAAAATTCCACGATCCGGCTGCGGCTGTCGCGAAAAACCAGCGACTCCAATCGGCGCTCCATGTCCAATTGCCGGGCACCGAACATTTTCATAAAGAACAAATTGAGTTCAGAGCGATCGCGCATCAGGCCGTTCAATTCCTCCAGGGTCACCACGCAGGTCGTCGTGTTTTCCAAGGCAGTAGCAAAATCGCGACGCTGCGTTTCTCCCAACATAGAAAGCTCGCCAAACACCTCGCCTTTGCCAAGAATTGCCTTGGTAATTTCCTTGCCATCTTCGTTCATCACCGAAATCTTGATACGGCCTTCCTGGATAAAAAATATCCGGTCGCTCAAATCATGGGGCACGTACACCGGCGCGCCTTTTTTGAAGTCAAGGTGCAACTTTTGGGACATCATATCCTCACTGCCCAACTTGGTTGGACAAAGCAAATGGGTGACATCGATGTTTTCTAAGTGCCAGAGCATATTTACAAAAAGGTTTCAGGTTTCAAGGTTTCTGGTTTACACGATGTCTATTGGTAGCTTTAGGAAACTGTTTCAAGGGTAATAAAGCGAAAAATGGTTTTTACTTTCTAGGGTTCTGGGTTGTGCGATCTTTTGTTAATTTTGAAATACTGTTTCAATTTTACGAACGGATCGCATAAACCGGAAACCATAAACCTTGAAACCAGAAACCTATTTTTCAAACCAATCCCTATCAGTTAGGTTGTATATTTCCTGA